>Ga0315281_10003298_pt1 | contig 23730 bp, 18 predicted proteins | sample YL17G07_0_MG_FD_204540 | JGI IMG/M metagenome (GOLD analysis project Ga0315281, IMG submission 204540) | Sediment microbial communities from Yellowstone Lake, YNP, Wyoming, USA - YL17G07_0 | ecosystem: Environmental > Aquatic > Freshwater > Lake > Sediment | place: USA: Wyoming | collected... | reverse complement strand
CGCCGAGATTCGAAGAATGTCGGAAACGCTCGAGTGCCCGTCGATCCTCGAAAGCAGGAAAGCATCTCTTGGGGCGAGCTTGACCTGTCCCAAGCGATCGAAGGGGATCGCGACGGTCGGCACGTCGCGCGGAACGAACGTATTCGTGTAGACCCAGCTCCTGAAGTTCTCGACCGCGCGAACCAATTCAGCGGAGATCTCCGGCCGCGCGGGATGGGAGACGGTGAGCCCTTCGAGAATCTTGAGGGCTTCGGCGAAGTTCCCCGAGTCCTGTGCCCGCCGGGCGCGGGTCATCTGATCATTGAGGTGCCGGTCCCTCGCCGCGAAACCTGTGGTCTCCGCGGAGCGAATGAGCCCCCGCGCGAGCAGCTCGGAAAACGCCCGATAGGTTCGATAGACGCCGTAAGGGGCGCCCTCGATGATCTCCACGACCGAGGCCGCTCCGTCGATGTGCGGAAGAAGCCGCTTCGCCATCACGAGGTCTTCCCAGGTCGAGTCCTCGACGAGGGACGCCTGGGTCGTTTCGAACACCGACTTCGCGTGGATCATCGCGGTGAGCCGGTTCCACTCGTCGAGACGCCGAAAACCCTCGAGAACGATCGTCGTCGGATCGAGATCGATCCGAATGGCTTTCCTGGGCGGTGTCACTTCGGGACCGAAATGGAAATTCCCGTCCGGCCAGAGAAAAATGTCGCACGCGGCGTCGATCGCCTTTTCCTCGAGAAGCGCTTTCGCCTGCGACTCCGTCATTCGTCCCGCCAGAACGAGAATCGCAGCGACCGAGTACCCGGTCTCGCGTTGCATCGCGAGAGCCTTGTCGACGTCGGCCCCGGTGCAGTATCCGGCGGCCGCGGCAAATCGCCCGAAATATTCGCGCTGCGTGCTCGTGGACGAAGCCGCGAGCCGGCCGCCCTCGAAGACGATTCGCCGTTCCTCCTTGCCGGCGTTTTGAACGACGAGAACTCCGCTCCGGCGGGCCATGTGGGCCCACTGCAGCAGATCCCCGATTCCCATCGTGGAGAGTTTTCCCTGAACAGTCATGGTGAACCTTAAGAGTCGGGGAATTCGCCGGCACTGTCAAGCCGGCGAAGTGACATGTCGTCGGGGGTCGTCGATGGCGGCGTGAGCCCCCTCGGAGCACCCGATTCCGCTCTCCTTTCTCGATTCGGCAACGAAGCCTGGTCCGCTTCGCGCTACACTTCCCTGAGATGGCAGGCCTGAAGCGAGCCCCGAAGACACGCCCCCCGATTCGAAGAGTCGGCCTCGTGGTCAAACCGAGCGAAGAGCGCGCGAGACGCCTGGCCCGGAGAGTGATCCGGCATCTCGAGGAACGCGGACTCGAAGTTCTGCTCGATTGCGAGAGTTTCAAGCTCCTCCAAAACGGACCTGGAATCGCTCGAGATCGAATCGCCCACGAAGTGGATCTGGTCGTCACCCTCGGCGGGGATGGCACCTTTCTTTCCGCAGCGCGCCACGCCGGCGGCGGTGCACCGGTGCTCGGAATCAACGCCGGCCGTCTCGGGTTTCTCGCCGAGGCGACCCTGGGCGATGCTCTCCGGCTCATCGACGAGGCCCTCGCCGGAGAAGCGCCGATCGAATCCCGGCACCTGCTCGACGTTACGCTTCGTCGACGCGGCGAAGTCAGCGGCCCGTTCCACGTGCTAAACGATCTGGTCGTAAACAAGAGCGCCATCGCGCGAATCATTCATCTGACCGTCTCGATCGGCGGCGAACTGTTGACCCGCTACCGGGCCGACGGACTGATCCTGGCGACTCCGACGGGCTCGACCGCCTACAACCTTTCCGCCGGCGGCCCGATCGTCCATCCGTCGATCGATGCTCTCGCACTGACTCCGATTTGCCCTCACACTCTCTCGAATCGGCCCATCGTGATTCCCGGCTCTTCCGAAATCGAAATCACTCTCGAGTCGACCGGCAAGGACGTTTACCTCACCCTCGACGGACAGGAAGGTTTCCCCCTCGAGCTGGGAGACCGGGTTCTCGCGAGAAAGAGCCGCAAGAGCTTCGGCCTCGTCAGAAATCGCCATCGCCGTTACGGCGAATTGCTGCGATCGAAGCTGGGCTGGGGCGAACCATTCGAGAAGTGACCGGAACCGAACATCCGGAGGACATCGTCTGGCGCGAGGCAATCGCCTGCCTTTCTCCGGATCGTCTCGTCCGCGAATCGCTGGAACGAGAGCCTTTTCCAACTCGGGGCGGCAGCTTTCGCACCCTGGCTCTCGGGAAGTCCGCCGTTCCGATGATTCGAGGCGCGCTCGCCGCCGGCGCAGATCCCGGGAAAATCCTGGTGGTCGCCCCGGCCGGCCCGACTCACCTGCTGGGAACCGTTCGTGTTCTCGAAGGGGACCATCCGATTCCATCCGTCCGGAGCTTCGCTGCCGGGGAGGCCGTCGACAGGTTTTGCCGCGACGAGCCGGACGAGCCGCTCCTCGCCCTCGTCTCGGGAGGAGGATCAGCTCTCGCAGAGCTTCCGTTGTCTCCGTTCGAACCGGCCGACGCCACCCGACTCGGCGAAACCCTTCTGCGTTCGGGGCTCGTGATCGGCGAGATCAACGACATCCGGCGGCGAGTCTCGGCCATCAAGGGGGGGGCGCTGCTGTGGCTTCGTCGGGGCGACGTTCGAACCCTCGTGATGTCGGACCTCAGCGCCGGGAGTCTCGCTTCCGTTGCATCGGGACCGACGATTCCACCTTCGCCCTCGCGATTCGACGCGGCCAAGGCCCTTCGAGCTCTCGACTCGGCCGGACTCGGGAGCGATCTCCTCCGGAAACTCGCCCGGGTATTCGAAAACGGCGAACCCCGCGCCACGCCCTCGATTCCGCGGCATTCTGAAGTGACACTTGCGTCACCGGAAGATTTCGCCCTGGCCGCCGCGAAAAATCTCGAACATCGGGGATACAAGGTTGTCGTCGCCGAAAAGAATTTTGACGGCCCGGCCGAGGCCTTCGCGAAACTCCTTTTCGAATCGGCGAAAACCGCCCTCGCGCGATCGGATGGCACGCGCCCCCTCGGCGTCGTACTGGTGGGCGAACCTGCGATCGCGATCCCGCCAGGCGCCCCGCCCGGCGGACGGGCCGCCCACACCGCCCTTCTCGCCGCGCTCGCCCAGGCCGCGTGTCCGCAACTGCACGGAGCGACTCTTTTTTCGTCGGGATCGGATGGAGTCGACGGAACCGGCGGTGGACGCGGCGCCCGGATCGAACCCCGTTTGATTCGTTCCCTTTCGGATGACTTCGGTCCGGCCAGGGACGCGCTCCTGAGATTTGACGCCACCGAATTTCTCGGGTCGCGTTCGGCGCTCCTTCCCCGGGAGCCTACCGGCGTGAACCTTCGCGATCTATTTCTAGTGACGATTCCAAAGAGGGCCTGATGTACCCTTGACCGGAGAGCGATGGCGGACGAGAAGATACCGCCCGGCCTGGGCAAGAAGCGCGATGGCGCGCCACAAACCGGAGAGGCCGGACCTCGAATTCCCGGCGATTCTCCTTCGGCTCCGCCTGCCCGCGGTGAGGCTTCACCTTCCTCCCCGCCCCCCCCTTCGGAGAAACCGGAAACCGAGCTCGAGCGAATCGAGCACACGATTTCCCGCATCACGCAGCACGTTCCGGCACGCGTTCGAAAGTTCATCTTCAGCCGGGTGGCGGCCGAGCTTTTTCTCATCGCGCTCGTCGTTCTCGCCGCCGCCGCCTGGTTTGTTCGAACGGAAACATTCAAAGATTACGCACGCCGCTTTCTCGAAGCCGAGGCGACGATCCGGCTTCGCCGGCCGGTGACCGTCGGCGACGTCCGCGCTTCGATCGTCCCCCCCTCGATCACCTTCTCGAACGTCTCCGTGGCCAACGATCCCAGGGCCTGGCGCAAGCCATTCTTCCGGGCCGACGAGCTGACGTTTCATCTCGACCTCATCCCGTTCGATTATCGAGGCGCGAAGCTTCAATCGATCGTCCTGACCCGCCCCGAGCTGAGACTGACGCAATTCGAAGACGGAACCTGGAACGTTCCCGATCTCGCGCCGTCCAAAGACGAGAGCCCGGCGAAAGAGACGTCCATCGAAATCGAGAGAATCCAGATCCTGCAGGGATCCGCGTTCGTCAACGAAAAGAAGATTGCGATCGGCGGCGACGCAGCCGTCACGGCCGAATGGAAACTCGCACCTCCGGGAAACCGGCACGAGCTCTCCCTTCAGCTTCGAGCACGGCTTTCGGGGAAAGGAACGCCGATCGAAATCGAAATGGGAAAGGCCCATCTCTTCCTTTCGAAGAATCTGGTCGACATCCGCGAGCTCGAAATCGTTTCGCCGGCCGGAAAGCTCATCGTCGAGCCTGGCACCGTCGAAGTCGGCGCAAAGATCGCCCGCGGGCGAATTCCATTTTCCGGCAGGGTCGAAGCGGGCGCGCTCGATCGTTTCGCGAAGCTCGACTTCGGGCTCGAGGGAGAAGTTGGCTTCGAGGGCGCCCTCGAATTCGACCGCGTCGGCCCGCGGCTCCAGGCCCAGCTTCATGCGAAAGAGTTTCGAGCCGGCGGCGCGAAACTCGAAGCCGTGCGGGCCTCGCTCGACGCACGCCCTCACCAGGCCGCGCTCTCCCTGCGGGAATCGACGATCGGCGGCGGCAAGCTCACCGGCGACATCACGGGGGATCCCGCCGGACCGCTGAAACTCTCGCTTCACGGCGGCGCGATCGACGCGGCGGCGCTCGAGGTCTTCCTCCCCGCTTCCACGCCCCGGGTTGGGTCGAAAGCAAACCTGGAGGCCGAAATCACCGGAGAGCTCGATTCCCCCGAAAAGTGGAGCGGACCGCTCGTTCTCGATCTCGAGCCGTCGCCGGGGGCGGCCGGCCTTCCGCTCACGCTCCACCTGAACACGATTCTCGACGGACGCATTACGCAGATCAGGCGCTTCGATTTCCAGACGCCGTTCATCGAGTTTCACGCAGGCGGCGCGATTTCCTGGGATGGTCCTCCCGCCGATCTCCGGGTCTCGTTCGGAATTTCCGATCTGACGCCCTCTTCGCGACTGCTCGCCAGCGTGCTCGACACAGCGGGTTTGTACTCCGCCTGGATTCTTCCGGTCTCGGGCAACGGGACTTCGGAAGCGACGATCACGACCGGCCGCGACGTCATTTTCAAGATCGACGGCCGGGCCGACCTCGAAGACGCCTTTCTCGAAAAGGAATCGCTCGGCCACGTGACCGGACGGCTCAGTTACGACATCCATTCGATCCGTTTCGAGAACGCGGAATCGAAACCGCCCGACGGAAGCAGCCTTCGTGCGGCCGGCCAGATCACGAACCTCGACGGCGATGGATCGGTCGCTCTCGACCTCGACGTCTCTTCGGAGCGTTTTCCCGCGGATTCGGCGATTCGCATGCTCCGGCTCGATTTTCTGCGGATCGCCGGGCTTTCCACCGGCCGCCTTCAACTCCACGGGCCCGTCACGTCGCTGGACGGCGGCGGAACGCTCGCTCTGGAAAGAGCGACGTTCTGGGACCAGAAAGCCGCTCGCATTTCCGGCAAGCTCCTCTTCGAGAAAAGCTCGCTGCGCCTCGAAGGGATCTCCGGGCGCGAAGCGGGCGGAACGTTCGACGGCGACGCCCGTTTCGACGCCGACGGAGAACATCTGGAATTTCAGGCGAAGTACTCGAAAATCCCTCTCCTGGCCGTGGAGTTTCTCTCCAGCCACGTCCCCGAGAAGCGAAGCCTGATCGTGAGCGGCAAAGCCACCGGCACGGGAACCTACGCATCCCCTCACGTTTCAATCGCCGGACAGCTCGTGGGCGGAACGTTTGTCGACGAGCTCCCGGAAAAGTCGAACCTGCCCTACACGTTTTCGATGTTCGACCACCGATTCGATTTTTCCATGACCGGTCCGGGAGGGCTCGCCGCAAAATTCGAAGCGCCCATCGGAGAATCCGCCGGAAGCGGAAGCTGGTCGATTGCCGCCACCGACCTCGAGCCCTACTCGATGCTCGTTGGAATCGAACGGGGGGATGTCGCGTTCGGCGGCTCGGTCGCATTGCACGGATCGCTGACGATTCCATCCGCGCCCCTCTGGAATGCCGAAGGGACGCTCGACGACCTTCGGATCGATGCCGACGAAGCGACGATTCGGCTCGCGGCTCCTTCGCGGATCACGATGGATTCGAATCGATTGCGGCTCGACCCGGCCAGATTCTCGGGAAACGCAGGAGACGTGACTTTCGGAGGATCGCTGCTTTTCGACGCCGCTCGAACCCTGCAGGCCCGCCTGGCGGGCCGCGTCGACGCGACGTTTCTCGATGTTCTGGCGCCCGAAGACGTCCTGGTCGAGGGCGGTCTGCTCCTGAATCTTCAAACCGACGGCTCAATTTTTCAACCGTCCATTTTCGGATCGATCGACGTCAACGGAGGAAAAATTCAGGCGGCGGGGCTGCCGCGATCGCTCGACGAGATCACCGGACGACTCGACCTTCGCTCCGGGCGCCTGACCACCGAATCGGTGACAGCGCGATACGGAGAGGGAACCCTTCGCCTCTTCGGAACCTCTCATCTCGACGGATTCGTCCCGAGCGATTTTCGCGCCCGGGTCGAAGTGAACAAAATCCAGGCCCGGGTCGAGGGGCTCGACCTGGTCGGCGATGGACAGATTCTCGTCTCGGGCGATCTCGATCACGTCGTGATGCGCGGCGAAATCGATCTCAGCCGGGCCCTCTACACCGAAGATTTCAGCCTGAAACTCGACGAGCTTCTCGGACGCACGCCCAAGCAGGTGGTTCGCGCCGGCGTTTACCCCTGGATGGACCGTGTCGAGCTGGAGATGAGACTCCGCGCCGCCGCCGGAAATCTCGCCGTCCGGAACAACCTCGCACACGTGAGCGGCGAGGCCGACCTGGCTCTGCGCGGAACGCTCGGCCACCCCTCCCTTCTCGGGCAGGTCACGGTTCTCGAAGGGGGCGAAGTCGAATTCCAGGACGTGAAATACGAAGTGCTCTCGGGAACGATCTTCTTCTCCGATCCTCTCCGCATCGACCCCGTGTTCGACATCACAGCACAGGCCGATATCAGGCCTTATCTGGTGAGACTCAACATCACCGGAACCCTCACGCACTTCACTCCGACCTTCACCTCCGATCCTCCCCTCACGGAATCGAACATTCTTTATCTCCTTCTCTCCGGCCAGACCCTCGACGATTCCAATTCGGGACCGAGCCGCAATCCCGAACAGAGAATCACGACGGCCACCGAGAAAACGATCACGTCGCTCACGCTGGACGAGGTCAACCGCCGCGGAAAGCAGCTCTTCGGCCTCGACCGGTTCACCATCGACCCGGTCTTCAACGAAAACCAGCTCGACACGGCGCGAATCACGATCGGAAAGAAAATCTCGAAGGACCTGACCGTGACTTACACCTACTCGCCGCAGTCGAAAAACCAGGAACAGCTTCTGCTCGTCGAATATCGCCTGCGGTCCCGGGCCTACCTTCAGGGAACCTGGGACGACAAGGGCATTCTCGGTTTCGATCTCAAGATCCGGAGCCGGTATTGAAGGTCCTCCGCCTCCTGCTCGCACTCGGCTGCGCGGTTCCCTGGTTCGCATCAGCGAGGGCACGAGCCGCGGACCCTTCCGATTTCTACGGGCGAATCATCTCGACCGTCCGTTTCGCGGGCGAGACCCCGCAGACTCCATCGTCCCGATTCGAAGAGGTCGTGCGAACCGTGCCGGGCGAACCGCTCCGGCCCGTCGACGTCGCCGACAGTCTTCGAGGTCTGGCCACCGGTGACGAGCTCGGTGAGCTCGAGGTCCGCGCGGAACCGGACGGCGACCGGGTCGCGGTTGTCTACTTCCTTCGATCGCGGCCGAGGGTCGAAGCCTTTTTCTTCACCGGCCCCGGGAAGAACGAGGCCGAAAAAGAATCCGGTCACCTGGGGCTCGTCGAAGGAGAAATCTACCGATCGGAAAAAATCGACGCGGCGGCGGCTCGCCTGAAGGGAGCGCTGGCCGACGCAGGCTGGTCCCGCCCCCGCGTTTCGTGGAAGGCGAGTGAGATGCCGGGGAGTCTCGAGCGCATCGATTTCGAGGTCGAGACCGGCCCGCGCGCGAAGCTCCGCTCGATCCGGATCGACGGGGCGCCTCCGGAAATTCCGCCCGCCCAGCTGGCCGCAAAAACGCGTCTCGAAATCGGCGAGGATTTCCGTCCGGGAAACGCGACGGAAGCCGCCTCCCGCGTGAGGCATTCGCTCCTGAAGCAGCGTTTCTACGGGGCGCGGGTATCGGCTGGAACCACCGGGTCACCCGTCTCCATCGACGACGACGGTTCGGTCCATCTCGTGCTCAATGTCACCGCCGGCCCCCGCTACGAGCTCCAGAGGGAACACGTCCCGCCAAAACTTTTCTCGCGTCAGCAGCTCGTGCCGATGCTCGAGGACGGAGCGCCCGACGCCGGGCTCTGGGACGCCATCGAAAAGAAAATCGAAGATCAGCTTCAAAGGGAAGGGCATCCCGACGCCAAATCCCGAGTCTCGGTCACGAGGACACCGGGCTCTTCGCCGGTCCTCGTCCTTTCGGCCACGCCGGGCTTTCCCGGAAAAATAGTCGAGATGGAATTTCCCGGCCGAAAGTCGATCGCCGAAATCGAGCTGCGGGCTTCCATGGCGACGACCGTGCAGCGGTTTCATTTTGGCGGCGAGTGGATCGCCTCGGATCTCCGCCGCGATCTGCGAGCCATCACGGCCATCTACATTACGCGAGGGTTCGTTCACGTCAAGGTTGGCCCCGAAAAGAAGGAATGGATCGAGCCGGGGAAAATCCGGCTGGTCATCCCGATCGAAGAAGGGCCGGAAACCCGGGTGTCCTCGGTGGCGATCGAGGGAGTCTCGAACGAGGATTCGAGGATCATTCTCGAGAAGCTCGACCTCAAGCCGTCGAAGGTTTACGACCCGACGTCGATTCCCGACGACCTCTTCCGGGTCAAGTCGTTTTACGCCGATCAAGGGTATCTCGGCGTTCACGCAACCCATCTGGCGCCGGTTTTTTCGGAAGACTTGAAGACGGCCGCGCTCGCTTTCCGGGTCTGGCCGGGTTCGAAGACTTTCGTCGATCGAATCCTCATTCGAGGCAACAGCTTCACGAAGGCGTCGGTGATCAAACGCCAGATCAAAGTGAAGCCGGGCGACCCGCTTTCGCTTCGCCTCCTTCTCGATTCGCAACAGGAGCTGGCGCGGACGGGCCTGTTCTCGCACGTCGAGGTGACGCCCACCGGCCCCGAGGGGCGGAGCCGCCGGGACGTCCTGGTCACGATCGAAGAAGCCAGGCACATCTCACTGACCTACGGCGTCGGCTACGAATACGACACGTCCGACAATGGGACCGGATCGAATCCGAGGGCCAGCTTTTCGATCTCCCACAACAATCTCTTCGGCACCGGCCGCCTGGTCGGATTTGAAATGCGGGCCTCGACGCGAGACAACCGGTTGCTCGCCACCTACCGCGAGCCGAATCCCTTCGGCCTGAACCTGCCGGTCACCCTCTCGGTTCTCTATGCCAAGGAATACCGGCCGAGCATTCCGGATCTCACCCTTCGCCGGCACGGCCTTTTCATCGATACCGCCAGGACCTTCGCGGGCGAATGGAAAGCCCAGCTCCGTTACGAATACCAGATCGTTCGACCCAAGTGCGGGGCTGGATCCACCGACTGTCCGGTGGCCCTGGGAACGCTGGACCGGCTCGACCAGTCGAACGCAATCGCCGCGCTTTCCCCGGGCCTCCTCGTCGATCGCCGCGACGACCCGTTCGACCCGAAAACGGGAACCCTCCTGGGGGTCGAAGTGAAATACGCCTTTCCACTTTTCGACGCCAACGCCAAGTTCCTGAAGGCGTACACGCAAGCCGCCGCCTACCGAACGTTCGGCCCGTTCACGCTGGCCGGATCGATTCGGGGAGGGATCATCCAACCGCTTCGCGACTCCGCCGACCCGGAATTCCCCAACAAGGAGATCCCGATCGTCGAACGGTTCTTCGCTGGCGGCCGATCGACCCATCGGGCCTTTTCGCTCGACAAGCTCGGCATCGAAGGACAGACGATCCTCCCCTCCGAAGACGATCCCACGGCGAAAATCCCGATCGGCGGCGACGCACTCTTGCTCGGGAGCGCCGAAGCCCGCTTCCCGATCAGCTCCGGTTTTCAGGGCGCGCTCTTTTTCGACATCGGAAACGTCTGGTCGGAACCGAGCAAGATCCGGACGGCCGACCTGCGAAGCGGGGCCGGCTTCGGACTGCGCTACCTGACTCCCGTCGGACCCATCCGGGTCGACTACGGATGGAAGCTCGGAAGAAAGCATGGCGAGTCGATCGGAGAATTCAGCTTCTCAATCGGCTATCCGTATTGATGCTCCACCTCCTGCTCGTCACCGACTCCGATCGAATCCGCCGGCGAATCGCCGGTCAACTCCCCGATGATCTCGAGCTGGTGCCGGCGCGTAGCGGCGAAGATGCCGTCGAGGTTATCGGACGCTCGTCGAGACTCGACGCCATTCTCGTCGCGCGCGAGTTTCTCGAAATTCCCGAGAACGATCTCGTCGACGATCCCGCAGTGCCCCTCGACAAACGCCGGCTTCGTCTCGACCAGGGCCTCGCGATTGCGGCCCTGATCCGAAGCGAGGTTCCCGGTTCGCTCCCCATCGCTCTGCTCGAGACTCGAAGCGATGAAATTCCGAAAAATCTCGCAGCTCTCGCCTGGCCGCGCGAAGCAATCACTTCCGGGGGAATCCCGGCGCTCCTCGAGCGCCTCCTCTCGGGAAGCGGGCAGACCACCGTTTGAATCGGGCTGTGGTAGCGTTCGATCGAATCAACGAGGAGGACTCTGATGATCCACACGATTCGCGAATTCGTCGACCAGTGGGGAGAGGAATCGAAGAAGACATCCCGGATGATGGCCGCCCTCACCGACGCGTCGCTCGCTGCCCCCGTGGGTCCCGACGACCGGAATCTCGGACGAATCGCCTGGCATGTCGCTCAGTCGATCGGTGAAATCGCCACCAGGACCGGCCTCGTGATCAACGCTCCGGCACCGGAAGCTCCCGTCCCCTCCACCGCCCTGGCGATCCGCGAAGCCTACGCCGCCGCCGCCCGCTCCCTCGCCGACGCCGTTCAGTTCGCCTGGACCGACGACACCCTGAAAGTCCAGGACGCGATGTACGGCGAAACCTGGACCCGGGCCGCCTCGCTTCACTCGATCATCGTCCACGAGATTCATCACCGCGGACAGATGTCGGTGCTCTTGCGGCAGGCCGGGCTTCGCGTGCCGGGAACGTACGGACCGGCACGGGAAGAGTGGGCAACGCACGGGATGCCGACTCCCGCGATCTGAGGCGCGCGCCCGGCGGGCTTCGAAGCCGATGGCGGAAGCGAGGGCGAGGACACGCCCGCTCAGCTGCGCTTCGCTCTCCGTGTACCCGGGCGTTTTCGCAGTTTCGCCAGATGCACAACGGCCTGGGGGATCGTGATTTCGTCGCGGCCGTCGACGGAGTTTTCGTCGGCGAGATCCCACGCGGCTTTTTCTTTTTCGGAGCGCGAGGCCGCGGTGAAGTTCAACTCGCATTCGTCGCCGATGTATTTCGTGCCGTCCTTGATCGGAAGCCCGAACGTGCGACAAAGCAGCGGCCGGTTTTCGTAGATCGAGCAGGCGCCGCGGCGGTCGAGAAACGGACACTTCACCGCGGCGGTCTCCTCGAAGAAGCGATCGCGCTCGGAATCGGAAACCGAGGACCAGTCTTCCGGATGCGGATGGGCCGCCAACACGGTTTCGGATTCGGCGACGACGCGGCGGCGTTCGCTCTCGGAGAGGGACCCCACCCCAGATTCGAGAAGTGAAACGTCGAGCTTCGAGACTTCGAAAAGACCGAAACAGCAGAGCGTGCACCCTTTCCGGCACTCGAAGTGCTCAGGCTGCGCGGTCATCGCCCGGCGAAAGTGAGCATCGGCTTTCTCGAGAACATCGCGGTACTTCATCATTCTTCTCGCGGCGCGCGATTGTACCGGGACGCGGCCGGGTTTCGCGGAAACCTTTCAAATCCGTCGACTCAGGCGAATCCCCAAACTAAACTCGGCCGAATGCTGAAGGATCCGTCAGGAGACGCCCGGTTCATGAGACTCGCCCTCCGGCAGGCGGAACTGGCCGAAAAAGCGGGGGATGTGCCGGTGGGCGCCATCTTGGTCGCGCCGGACGGCCGGATTCTCGCGCGCGGCCGGAATCGCCGCGAGGCCAGGACCGACCCGACCGCGCACGCCGAAATCCTCGCGCTTCGCGCCGCAGCAAAGAAACTCGGCACCTGGCATCTCGAGCTGGCGACCCTCTACGTCACCCTGGAGCCCTGCGCCATGTGCGCCGGCGCTGCCGTCAACGCGCGCCTCGGACGCCTCGTATTCGGCGCCGCCGATCCGAAAGCGGGATTCGCCGGATCCCTCGGAAACATCGCCGCCGACGCCCGATTGAATCACCGCGTCGCCAACGAGGGAGGAGTTCTTGCCGAAGAATGCGGCGAAATTTTGAAGGCATTCTTCCGTTCACGGCGGAACAAAACTGCGTGAGATCGGGCGGCGGCGCCGGCCCGGTTCCCATTCCCCTTCCCCAACGCCCGGATCTCTGCTACTTTTCCGCCCCCACATCTGCGGAGAGGTGGCAGAGTGGTTGATCGCGACGGTCTCGAAAACCGTTGTACCTGAAAAGGTACCGGGGGTTCGAATCCCCCCCTCTCCGCCATATTTCAGAAACGGCCGAATCCGGGGCGCCCGCCGCCACGAGGGCCGCCACCTGGGTCGTCGCATCTGCCAACACCTCAAACGGTTGCGCGAAGGTGACGTCGAGCGCGTTCCCGACCCAGCGCGAGTTCTGTACCACTGTTTGGAGGAGTTTCCGCTTTTCAGGGGCCGATTGCGAAACGTAGAGTTGGGCCGCGCGTTTCGCGAGTTCTAGGACGCGCACGGCATCGACGGGCCGCGGGACGGGTGCCTCCTGCAACGCGACGACCGTTTCCTCGAGCCGGGCCTTTTCGAGTTGCCACGCCTTCACCTTGCGCTCGAAGAAATCCAGGGGAATCCGGCCGGCCATCCGATCGTCGTAAAGCGTGTCGAGCAGGCCGGTGATCCGTGCCTGCTCCCGGGCGAGAGTCTGAACGCGCGTCGTCCGTTCGTGGGCGATCTCTTCGTCCGACGTGTGGAGGTCGTCGACCAGGTGCGTCAGGATGTCGTCCGGGAGGCGGAGCGTGGTGAGTCGGTCGAGGAAGCCCGCTTCGAGGACTTCCTCTTTCACATACTGCTTCGGACACGGGCCGCGCCCGCCCGAACAGGCGTAATAGCGGTAGCGGCCCTTCTTGAGCTGGCCGACCAAGGCGCAGCCACACGCCCCGCAGACGATGAGGCCCGAGTACGTAAAAGTGTGCTTGCGTCGGACGTGGCCTCGACCGAGATGGCTGTCGAGCTCGGCCTGGACCGACTCCCACAGCGCCCGACTCACGAGGGGCGTGTGCGAGCCGCGGTAGAACGTGCCCTTCCAGTCGAAGTCGCCGGTGTAGACCCGACTCCGAAGAATCCGGTAAACGGTGGCGTTGGCGATGGGAGCCGCGTTCGAGCGAAACCGAAGTCCCGCATCGCGAGCGAAATCCCGGAGGGCTTTGATGGAAACATTTCCGGCCGTGTACTTTTCAAAGAGCGCCGTCACGATCGGTCCCATCACTGGGTCGGGTTCGATCACGCTCTTCCCGTCGGCGCCCCGGACGTTGAGGTAGCCGACCGGGGCGTAACTCGGCCAGTGGCCGCTTACGGCTTTTTGGGTCATGCCCTTTTGCACTTCTTCGGAGAGGTTGTCGACGTAATTCTTCGCCATCAGGACGCGAATCCCGTGCATGAACTTTTCGGTCGACCGGGAGTCCGGCGAAATCACCACGCCCTCTTTCACGAAGTGCAGCGCCACCCCAGTGTCGTCGAGAGCGACCCAATCTTTCAGATTGCGATAGAGGCGATCGGTCTTCTCGACGAGGAGCGCGGTTCGCGGATGTTCAGCGAGAAACCCGAGCATCGCCTCGAACTGGGTCCGTCCCGGATCCTTCGCCGTCTCGACATCGACGAACTCCCGCGCGATGGTGAGCCCGTTCTGAGTCGCGTGGGTCCGGAGCAGCGTGAGCTGGGCCGGGATCGAGAAGCCCTCTTCTTCTTGGGTGCGCGTGGACACGCGTGCGTAACACACGGCGCTCAACGGCTCGGGGAGCACCGGAGCGAGCGGGCGTTTGATGTAGGAGCGACGAAGTTGCGTCATCAGGTCACCTCCGAACGATGACCTCACAGTTTACGTCAACCGCGGGACTCGAGCCCAGGGCACCGTTGACTTTGATGATTGCCGAATTCCGGACGAGCTCGCGAGCGTCGGACTCGTCCCACGCACGAAGCAATTGGAAGTACGCGACGAGCCTCGCGTTGAGTGCCTGCGCTTCCTGCTCGTCGACGGGTCGGCCGAGGTATCGACGCCACAGATCGCAGGTGTCCATGCGATCAAACCTGTGGTCCGATCGCGAGGGAGGTCCACGGGACCGTCACAGGAAATCGTCAGGACTTCCGGGTGGCCAAACGAAGAACGTGATCTTGCCAAGGTTGATGTCGCGGGTTCAAATCCCGTTTCCCGCTCCATCGCATAACCCAGGGGTCCTCCAGAGGATCCCTTTATGTTTATTAGTGTTTTTCACAGATCCCGGGTTCCGCACTTCGGCATCTTCTTCCTCGGCGCGGGGCCAATTTTTCAACCAAGGGTTCGCGAAAGTGTTCGCACGGTCGGCCACGGGTCGGAATGCCTGTCTTTACAGGGTGTTTCGATGTCCACGCGGAGAAATCGCTTAGAAGGCATGCGGTTTCGTGACGCGATCGGTCGACCGCTGGCGGGAACCGGTCGATGTCCTGCCGAGTTCCTGGTGATTCACCTTGGACCTGCCCAGCCTCTCGATCCCATGTTGGGTCTCACTGCTCCTTTGCCATCGCGCGCAACGCGGGGCGAGGAGCAAGGAGGGATCGATGAGCTATCTCAAGGCACAAGAGGTCGCACGGCGCTTGGGAGTCAAGACCGGCACGCTTGCTCGGTGGCGCCGCGACGGGAAAGGCCCAGCGGGGGCGTTCCATTTGTCGACGACCTGTGTCGTGTATCCCCTCGAGGCGATCGAGGCCTTTCTGCTGGCTCGGCAGGCGGTGCCGCTGCCCACCGCCCCGTCGTGCTTCGCGAAGGGAGGGACGGACGATGACGCCCCGACCGACCGGCCTCAAGGCCTACGATAAATACACCGGCCGCGCCGTCTTCGAAGTCATTCTCCCCGGCACGGGAAGTCGACGGCGCGTCCGGACCGTGGTGCAGACCGCGAGCTACGCTGACACGCTGGCGCAACTGGCGGCGTTTCGAGAGCATGCCCTCACCCCGAAAGCGCCGACGACGGCGACCGAAGGCGAAGCCGGCATGCCAACGTTCGTGCGGTACGTCGCGATGTGGTGGTCACTCCTCGCCGAGCGACTCGCTCCGGGGACGGCAGCGTACGAGACGCCGATCGTTGAGGGGCCGCTCACTAAGTTTTTTGGCCCGTTTCGGCTGGATAAGATCAACAGTGCTCTCCTCAAAGATTTTGCGGCGCGACTCGCGAAAGACGGCTACGCCCCCTCGTCGCGGAATCGGATCTTGTCGATCTTGCGCAAACTCCTGCGTGATGCTGTAGCGCGCGAGATTCTTTCCGCGTATCCGTTGCGGGAACGGCTCCCACGCGCGAAAGAGACGCCGCTCCAACTTGAGCTCACCAACGAAGAACGGACGAAGTTCCTCGCCGCCTTCGAGAATGAGACTAATTTCAAGGCACTCGTCGTCAGCGAAGCGGTCAAAGGCAAGGTCGTGGAATGTTCCCGCTTTCGAGCGCCACGCCTCTTCGGTGGTGGCCTGACTGACAAGGGAGCTGGTCGCTACTTCACTCGGTTCCGGCTCGCCAAGTCGCTGTACATCGTCGCGCTCGAGACGGGCCTCCGACGCGGCGATCTGCTTGAACTCCGTTGGGCGGCGGTGCATCTCGACACGGAGGATGGATGGATCGAGCTCGTGACTACGAAAACCGATACGCCGGTCGTGATTCCGCTCACAACGGCCTGCCGCGACGCTCTCCTCGACTGTAAACGGCGGTCGATCGTAAGCGAGTTCGTATTCGTCACCGAGACGGGGCATCCGTATTCGGTCACGACGGTCATTCGTTATTTCGCCCTCGCGAAACGGCTGGCCGGCATCACGCGCCGATGCCGGTTACATGATCTTCGCCACACCTTCGGCTCGACCTGGGCCTCGGCCGGCATCAGCTTGAAACTCATCGCCGACGTTATGGGGCATGCCTCGTGCCGCATGACAGAGCGATACGCGCGGGTGAATCGAAAGGCTCTGGCTAAGGCGGCTGGAACTCTCGACGATCAATTACAAGACCAGACAGGCGGCGGGAATCGAACCCGATCTCCCTCACAATCCGGAAGTCATTGATGGCGTACGCGATCCAGGTGAAACACCAACAGGGACAAGCGGTTTCGACGCAGACGGACGCGCTCCGGTCGTCTCCTCCTGTCCACTCGTGTCCTCACTAATCGACCCGCGTCGTAAAGGTGTTGTGGAGACGTGACCCGATTCGACTGCCGGTATCCTGCCGGGCGAGCAGAGATTCAAGCTCGCGCCTGCTGACTCGTTCGGCGGCCCGAATCCAATCGAATCATTCGAGATACTTCCGGACGCCCAGTACCTCTTCGTCTCATCAGCGACGACATCACGAGTGTTGTGTCGGCGAAAACGGCGTCACGAGCGGACAACGCGGGCGCTCGCTGAGACGCGGTGGTCGGGTTTTCCGTCGTCGAAGTCATCAACTTGCGCACGCAGTCAACCAGGCGTGCCGCAGAGCTCCGCCTAACGAGCCCCCCGCCTGCCCCCGATATACTCGCTGCGATGGTGAAGGATGACTTGGTTCGCGCCGTCATGGCCCAGGCTGATGTGTCGCGGCGAACTGCCGCCAGCTCCATCGACGCGATCTTCAGCCAGATGCGGGCGGCGCTCGTGCGCCACGAGCGCATCGAGCTGCGCGGATTCGCCGTCTTCGAGGTTCGTAAACGGAGGGCTGGGGTGGGACGCAACCCGAAGACCCTGGTGGTGATCCCGATCCCGAGGGGACACGTGGTCCGCTTCAAGCCCGGTCAGACGCTCCGGAGTTTTTGACGCGTCTCACGCGCGGTAGGAATTGTCGTTTGATTCCACGATCGTTCCGAAGATTCGAGGGTGTGTTGCCCGTAACGAACGGGCAACACGCGTCGATCGAGCCCTATTTCCCAGTGTGGTCGAATACCACCGAGTGGCTGATGGTCCTCTCGGGCCAGTGACTCGACCGGGCCAGAACTGAACAGACGCGGGCGGTCGCAAGTTTTCCCGGCGATTCGAGCGTACGGAAGGCGCCGCGTCGAATTGGGGGCCGCGATGATCCCGTCGTCGTGGAGATTCGAATCAGTTCGGCCGTGCGAGGTATCGAATGAGACCGATCTCCGAGTGTCGGACCTCTCTCCGGAGAAGAGTCGCCACGACCCGCCGAACCCGTGATCCCGGCATCGGGGTGAACCAGCAGGGGCACCGGCAGCACTCAACGGTCCTCCCGGTGAGGCGAGGACGGAGCGAGACCGGGAAAGCGTACGACTCGCCGCATTGAGGGCACCCGACCAGGATCGAATCGTCGGAACCGGCGGAGGGGCTCATCGTCAACGGCGGACTTGGGACCTTGCCGGGAATCAAAACGCGCCGCCGTTGACGACCACACGAATCGCGTCGGGCAATCGGTTAGTTTCTTCGGCCTTGCTGATGAACCCGCGCGCCCCGGCCCGGAGCGCATCGTCACGCGTCACCGACGGGTCGCCCGTAATTAGAATGACGGGCGGACGCCCTTTGGTTTCTCGGATTGCGGCGAGGATTTCGAACGCATCGCGATCGGGAAGTCGCACGTCGAGCACGACGACATCTGGATGGCCGACGGCGATCGCTCGGAGCGCGCCTTTCGCGTTCGAGGCTTCGGCGACCACGCGGATGTCCGGCGTGCGGTCGAGAAGATACCGAAGGGTTCGGCGCAGGAGATCGCTGTCCTCGACCAGGCACGCCCGAATCCAGGCCGTGGGCGCGGGCGCGGTGTCCGGGAGGACCACGAGAGGGGCATTCTCGCGATCGGGGCGGTCGATGTTCGTGGTGGCATCGTTCACGCCATCGATTGTATCGAAAAATTTCGTAGCTCCCTGATAAGGGTTTCGTCTCGGACGACACTCCGTACCCAGACGGACGATTCCAAATCGCGTCGATCGATCGTCGAAGCGTCTGAAGGCATGGCTTTTCGCATGTTTACTTCCTCGTCTTCCGTTTCATCGACCGGCTCGGCATCGTCATGCTCCAAGCGTTCAACGGTCGATGGATTGTGACCCACGAGGGGAGACAGCAGGTCAGGAAAAGGCAATCGTCGCGGCGGAATCAACACCTCACAAAGATGGATGAGGCAGGGGGAATCTAAATGCCAGCAACCGAATCCGGAATTCGTCACGTCGTGGTCTTGATGCTCGAGAACCGCTCGTTCGATCACATGCTCGGGAGCCTGCAGGCGGAGATTCCAGAACTTGACGGCATCAATCCCGCCGAGCCAGTGCGAACCAACAAGGCCAACGGCAAGTCGTACTCCCAGGCTCAAGGAGCAGTGCGCATCTTTCCGAACCAACTCGACCCGAAACACGAGTTCCCAAGCGTCACCAAACAAGTCGCGGTCGGCAAAATGACGGGGTTTGCCCAGGACTTTGCGGACTCGCACCCGCACGCTCAACGAGACGACATTCAGCAAGTGATGGCGTGCTTTCGTCCCGGAGAGTTGCCGGCCCTCCATGCGTTGGCGCGCCAGTTCACCGTGTGCGACCGTTGGTTTTCGTCAGTCCCTGGCCCCACATGGCCAAACCGCTTCTTCGCGCACAGCGGCACCTCCCTCGGACACCTCGCAATGCCGGAGGGACTTTTCAACCTGCATCTCCACTGGTATTCGCAAGACACGATCTACGATCGCCTCAACGCCAGCGGCAAGAGTTGGAACGTCTACTATGGAGACATTCCGCAATCCGCACTGTTGGTCCATCAGTTGAAGCCGCGCAATATGGTGCGGTATCACCACCTCGATCGGTTCTTCGAAGATGCGGAGCGGTCCGAAGAGCAGTTTCCTCTCTTTGCCTTCCTCGAACCCGAATATTACCCGCCGGGAGCAAATGACGACCATCCGCCGCACGATGTCCTGAACGGCGACCGGCTGTTGGCGGACGTCTACAATGCGATTCGCCACAATGACGCACTGTTCTCGACCACTCTCCTCGTCGTGGTGTGGGATGAACACGGCGGATTTTATGATCACGTCCCACCTCCTCCAATCGAGCCTCCCGACCACCATTCCGGCGAGTTCGACTTCAATTTTCGGAGCCTCGGCGTGCGCGTTCCGGCCGTACTGGTTAGCCCCTGGACCGCGAAAGGCGTGTGCCATACCGTTTTCGATCATACGAGCATTCTGCGGTACGTCATGGATACCCATCGGTTGGCACCGCTCGGCAATCGTGTAGCCACCGCGAACTCGATTGGCGAAGCCCTTCTCAAGACACCGCGAAGTCTCGCTGAGCTCCCCGGCTCGATCCAAGCGATCAGTCCTCTCAACGTCGGGCGCAGGATTTCAATCGACACACTGAATGCCAACCAACAGGGCCTCGTCGGGTACACGCAATACTTGGCATCGCTCACGAAAGAAGATCCGGTCAAGACCAATGAACGTAACACCATGATGCTAACCAGCGCTCGCGCGCAGATCGACATCGCCTGCGATCACGTAGATTGCTTCGTTCGTGAGCAACACGAAGCGGCCACTGTCCCAAGTTCACTCTCTCAGCCCGATGCCAAGTAGAACTCTCCATGATCGGTGAGGTGGTTACAAAACCCGGAAGCGCTACCGGCGACGGTGCTGACTTCGTTCCGCGAGATGAACTCCTGCTTGAGGAGCAGAGGTTCGCTTGACGATCCGGTCGAAACTCAACCTACATTAAGCCACGAGACCAGTAAAGGAGAGAACCGTGACAGAGAAAAAAGTAGTCAAAGCCGAGGGGAAATGCTTGCCGTGCGACAACATCCAGTCTCGAGATTGGTATTCCTGGCTCAATCTTATGCCTCCACCTCCGGACGAGTTCCACGTCGTCGGTGAGATCTATGTGCCCAACCCTGGGGTCGATCCTCTCTTGGCGCCCCGACATCCCCAGGGTATCAACCCGGAAATCCTTCTCCTTGATCTTCACCTACGTCAACAACCGGGCAATTGGCCGCAAACTCTTGTTTGGCGCTCCGCTCGGTACGACAAGGTCGGACCACGAACCAAGTACGCCCGCGTTCAGGTCTTCTGCGATGAGAAGGTGGTCGCAGACATGAAGGTTGAAGAAGTACATTGACTTCAGATCGTCGCGAAATCGTCGACGACTAATGGGAGGTGGCACGATGGCAGTCATTAGTGGGATCGTCGATCCGGATGGTGTAATCGTTCGAAAGAAGGGCGATTTCAAGGTCGCCTCAAAGACGACAACTCTTCTTGAAGTCGACTTCAAGGGGCTCAACGTCTCCAAAGCGTTCTTAACTGCGACTCCTTGGCGCGGAGATTCCGATATTGGGCCCGCCGCTTTGGCAACGTCTCCGAGGCCGGGAAAGGTGACACGACTCCTGTTCGCGATCGACGCGTATTACGGTGTTTCCTTCCGGGTCGAAACGTAGGGACCGTTCCTTGCTTGAAACAACTGAGCGGCTCTCTGCTTCTGAAGCAACACACCATGAATAACCGGCGCACTCACTTCAGGGGTGAACTGTGGCCGAAGCCCGGCGGATCCATTGGATCTTCGCTTGACTTAGGATTAGTACAACGAAATGCGCTGTCGGAAAACGAACAGAGAGTCGACCAGGGTCCGATTACAAACATGTGACCAGACAAATCCCGGCGTTGAGCCTGCAGGGATGATTGTGTAACCAAGGAGAAAGAGAAATGGCATCGGGGAAGAAAAGCGCCGAAAAGTTGAAATCAAAGAAAGAAGAACTGAAAACCTGTGGCGAACTACTCGAGCGAACCGAGAAGCGACGGAAGGAATTGCTCCAACACCTTGGCGCAGATCTTTCCACCAAAGAATCGTCCGAGGTGGCCAAGGAACTTTCCGACGTCAGCAAGGCGATGCTCCAACTCGAAAAAACCAGAAGGACCTTGTACAAGAAACTCGGTGCTTCCTAAATCCTTGAAGCGAAAGCGCCCGGAAGTCATGAGAGAAGAAAGTTTAGACCAACAGCCCACCGCAGAGACCTATCTACGGCAGATAGCGGAAATCGATCGCCTCCTCAAGGACGCGGTAACGACGCTGATTCAACTCTCGAACGATTTGCCAAACGCAGGGGACGGAAAACTACCCACCGCACCCGCTTGGCTCTCAGAAGAAGGGAGCGAACCGGAATCCTTCTCGACACTTCTCTTCGCCGTATTGACATCGACTTTGCAGAGAACCTACCGGGTACGACGTCGTCTTCGATGGCTGACCAAGCAAGACCATGAGGACCTCATTCGTCTCAACCGCGAATTCCCCAAACGTCTAATGTTTCCGCCAGAAGCGAATCCGAAACATCTCGCCATCATCAAACACCTCGCACACCCACAGTTCGGCGCGCTCGACCCGCTGACGGCCGCCGAAGTCTTTCTTGTCCTCCTACAATCAGGCGAAATACTCGCCCACGCGAGCATCGGATTCCTCGCATTCTTCACCATCCTCTGGGCAGTGACCCACCGCGAACCGAGACACGGCGCTCGGGGCGCCGCACTCGACACCGGCCCACCGACAGCCGCAGTAACAAGCAAATGCCTCCTCCCTCTCAGGATTCTCACCGACACCTTGAATCGACGCGGCCGGCTCTATCAAGCCCTTGGCCGGAACGTGACCGAATTGGAACAAAGCGTCAAGAAAAACAACACGCAAGGACGATGGGAATTCGCGACAAAGCTCGACGTCTTGACCAGCAGTCTCAACGAGATGGCAAGCATCGCAATTAATCACGACGACTTCGCCAGGCGCGCCGGAAGACTCGAGGAGATCGCAACGGCGCTCGGTCCCAACGAAAGCGTCCCGAAAGCATGGGAGACAGTCCGAAACGAACTTCACGAGGTACTCAAATCACTCCAACAAGAGAACAAGAAAATTCTCGTTGACGCCGAAAACATCGTGCAGGGCGCACTCAAAGAAATCGTAGAAAAACTAGAAAACCCGAAGTCACGAGGGTTCTTCCTGACGGATTGTCGCCGATTCCGAAAACGCGGCGACGATGAGTACTGGCGTTTGGAAGTCGACGCCGCAAAGACCGCGCAAGAAACATGTGCAAACGCGATCAAGACCCTCAAAGGAAGCACCGAAGAAGTCCTCAAGCTCCCCCCGAAACCAAATGCCGATGAGCTCACCGCCATCTTTAATCGACTCGCTACCGCAAGCCACGCGGTAGCGAAGGACATTGAAAAACAGATAACCGACACCGCCTACTGGTGTAGCCGCCTCGTCCAACAAGAAATCGCGAACGCCAGCGCAGGAAATGCCACGGAATTCGACCCGGCAGAACTCGCATTCGCCATCTCCGTCACGCAACTATGGCTTGAAATGACAGACATCGAAGTGAGTGACGCCGTCGACAAAGTGCTTGTCGGTATGCGAAACGACGGCAGCTGGACCCACGGACACCCCGTCTTCCTGCAAGGCCGCCTGCTTGGCGTGTGGCCCGGAACGGTGGATGTTATCTGGTCACTCGCGATTGCCGTGCACAAAGCCCCCGAAGTAAGAAACGCGGACCCCGCCTTCTGGCGCTTTCTCAGCTGGCTCGACCGCACCAAAGTCATCGTGAATAACGAGAACCCAACCCGAAAGCCATACGTGGGATGGTCGACGGAGACCGTTCGCGAAGGAAACACCATCGACCTCTGGTCGACCTGCATCGCAACCAACGCACTCCTCGAAATCCGAGACGTGGCCGAAGAACGATTATGGCAACTCTGCCGCGAGCGATTCACCGTCCTTGAAACCACGACGGAGTTCAAAGGGATCGACCCAGTCGACCTCGGCGCACGCCACGGTGAGCGCCTTCATTACCGCCTCACGCGAGCAATACGATTGGCGAATGCCGAAGACTACAAAGACGCCGAATACGCGTTTGTCGTTCATGGCCCGCCAGGATCATCGAAAACGGTCATGGCAGAAGCACTTGGCAATGCCATGTGGAAGCGGTTACCCGCACATTCCCGCGTCATCAGAATCACTCCAGCAGATTTCACCCGATCCGGAGAGGAAGGACTCGACGCCGAAGCGCACGCAATCTTCCGACTGCTCGGAGGACTTCGACGAACAACCATTTTCTTCGACGAAATCGACGACCTTCTCCGAAGACGCATCCCCGGCGAGGAACCCTCCTTCATCAAACTGGTCGTCCCCGGCATGCTCAATCGACTCCAAGACCTCCGCAACGCAGCACCACACCAACAACTCACCCTCATCATCGCAACAAACTTCGTCGACAAGATGGAACCTGCGCTCCTCCGGCCCGGTCGCATCGATATGGTCGCCACGATCTCATATCCGGACGCGTG
>Ga0315281_10003297_pt1 | contig 23731 bp, 20 predicted proteins | sample YL17G07_0_MG_FD_204540 | JGI IMG/M metagenome (GOLD analysis project Ga0315281, IMG submission 204540) | Sediment microbial communities from Yellowstone Lake, YNP, Wyoming, USA - YL17G07_0 | ecosystem: Environmental > Aquatic > Freshwater > Lake > Sediment | place: USA: Wyoming | collected... | reverse complement strand
CGACTGGGACGACCCGCCATCGGTACATCTGCCGCACGATGTCCGCGCGGCCGAGACGCGCTTCCTCGCTGGTCCGCAGTCCCGCGGCGCCGAGCTGATGCGCGCGTTGCGCATCTTCTTCGAACTGATGCGCGGCTTCCGCGCGCTGCACTTCGTCGGCCCCTGCGTCACCGTGTTCGGTTCCGCGCGCTTCGGCGAGGACCACCGCTATTACGCGCTTGCCCGCCAGGTGGGCGCGCGCCTTGCGCAGGCCGGATTCACCGTGATGACCGGCGGCGGCCCCGGCATCATGGAGGCGGCGAACCGCGGCGCCAAGGACGTCGGCGGCCGCAGCATCGGCTGCAACATCATCCTCCCGAAGGAGCAGAAGCCGAACCGCTATCTCGACAAGGTCGTCAACTTCCGCCACTTCTACGTGCGGAAGGTGATGCTCGTGAAGTACTCCTACGCGTTCATCGCGATGCCCGGCGGCTTCGGCACCTTCGACGAGATCTTCGAGGCGGCGACGCTGATCCAGACGGCGAAGATCAAGGACTTCCCGGTGGTGCTCATCGGCACCGAGTTTTGGACGCCGCTGCTGGACATGATGCGCAACACGCTGCTCCGCGAGGGCACGATCGACGTGCGCGATCTGGACGTGCTGCACGTCACCGATTCCGTCGACGACGCCGTCGCCCACATCGCCGAGATCGGCATGCACAAGTTCGGCCTCAGCTACGCCCCGAAGATCAAGCGGCGCTGGTTCTTCGGCGAGTGACTGACATAACGCGAGGGAGAAGAATTTCACCGCGGAGGCGCAGAGGACGCGGAGATCCAGGGCGGGCATGCCGGAAACGCATGGTGAACAACGTTCCCCGTGAACTCTGCGCGCTCCGCGCCTCCGCGGTGAACAGTTAACCCTCTCTGCGCGGAAGCCCTGGCAGCCGCGCCAGCGATTCGACACCGCACCGGCGATGCTGCTACACTCGCGCCCGATGGCACTTCCCGCGATCGCAGGCGAACTTGATGTCGCGCCGGCTCCGCAGCGGCGGCGCTGGCGCGGCCGCGCGCGCGGCGCCGAGACCGCCGCCGGCGACTGGCCCGACCTGGTCGGGCGCCTGCTCGCCCTGCGCGGCATCAGCGACAGCGCGACAGCAATGGCGTTCCTGGGCGCGCCGGAGGCCATGCCCGACCCCTACGCGCTGCCCGCCCTCGACGTCGCCATCGAGCGGCTGCTGCGTGCAGTGCAGGCGCACGAGACCGTGGCCGTGTACGGCGACTTCGACGTCGATGGCGTCACGTCAGTGGCGCAGCTGACCGAGGCGCTCTCGTCGCTGGGCGCGGCGCCCGTGCCCTACATCCCCGATCGCTTTACCGAGGGCTACGGCCTGAACATCCCCGCGATCGAGCAGCTGCATCGCGACGGCGCGACGCTGCTGGTGACGGCGGACTGCGGCACCAGCTCGGTCGAGGAGGTGGCGCGCGCGCGTGAGCTTGGCATGGACGTGATCATCTTCGATCACCACACCGTCCCGCCCCTGCTGCCCGACGCCACGGCGCTGGTCAACCCGAAGGTCAACGGCGCCACGCCGGGTGCGCTGCTGGAGCTGGCCACGGCCGGGCTGGCGTTTCACGTCGCGGCGGCGTTGCACGAGGCGGCGGGCAAGCCCTTCGACGCGGACGCGTATCTCGATCTTGCGGCGCTGGGCACGGTCTGCGACATGGCGCCGCTGGCCGACGAGAACCGGCGGCTGCTCCGCACCGGCCTGCCGGTGCTCGCACGCACATCGCGCCCCGGACTTCGTGCGCTGATGGACGTCGCGCGCGTCGACGCCGCCTCGGTCAGCGCCGAGGACATCGGCTACCGGCTGGGGCCGCGGCTGAACGCCGCCGGCCGCATCGCCCACGCGAATCTCGCGCTGGAGCTGCTGATGACGCGCGACGAGGAGCGCGGCCGCGAGCTGGCCTCGCAGCTCGACGCGCTGAACCGCGAGCGGCAGGAGAAGACGGCACAGGCGGTGGCCCTGGCGACGCGCATGGTCGAAGGCGCCGGCGAGCTGCAGCCGCTGATCATGATCGGCCACGCCGACTTCCCACCCGGCATCGTCGGGCTCATCGCGTCGAAGCTCGTCGACCTCTACGGCCGCCCGGCGGTCGTCTACGAGCAGGGCGCCGAGACGAGCCGCGCCAGCTGCCGCAGCATCGACGAGTTCCACATCACCGACGCCCTGCGCGCGCACGCCGACCTCTTCGTGCGCTTCGGCGGCCATCGCGCCGCGGCGGGCTTCACCGTGCGCACCGACCGCCTTGATGAGTTGCGCGCGTGCCTGGTCGCCGAGGCGGAGCGCCAGCTGGCCGGCCGCGAGCTGGCGCCCGTGCTGGAGATCGACTGCAACCTGCCGCTGCGCGGGCTGCGCGGAGAGGAGATCCGCTGGCTGTCGCGCATCGGCCCGTTCGGCGTCGGCAACCCGGAGCCGGCGTTCCTCGCGCGCAACGTCACCGTTGTCGAGGCGCGCACCGTCGGCAGCGACGGCGCGCATCTCAAGCTGCGCCTGCGCGACGGCGGCGCGACCTGGTCGGCGATCGCCTTCGGCCTGGGCGGCTTCGCGGCGGAGCCCGGCGACCGCGTCGACATCGTCTACAGCCTGCAGAGCGACGGCCGCACGGACAGCACGCTGGAGATCCGCATCGAAGACATGCGCCCGGCGGAGTAGGGATACTTTATCGCTTTCGTCGCCGTACGGCTCGGGCGGCAGGAGCGCTTCCGTCAGGTGATGGGCTGCACCATCTGCTGCGGCGTCTGCCCGCACCCGAGATTCACACCGACGATGCCGTCGTCGGGCAGCGAGAGCCCCGCCCTCAGCGACCCGCGGCCCAGGTCCGCGGTGGCTTGCGCGAGGCCAGCGCCGACTGCACCTTCTCGAGCATCTTCGCCTCTTCCAGCACCTCGCCCGTGCCCTTGACCACGCACAGCAGCGGGTCCTCGGCCACGTACACCGGGAAGCGCGTCTCCTGCGCCAGGCGCCGGTCGAGGCCGCGCAGCATCGCCCCGCCGCCCGCCAGCGCGATGCCCCGGTACATCAGGTCGGCCACCAGCTCCGGCGGCGTCACTTCGATCGTCGAGCGCACGGCGTCGATGACGGCGTTGATGCTGCCGGAGAGCGCGTCGCGGATCTCGACGGTGCTGACCTCGACGGACTTCGGCAGCCCCGTCGCCAGGTCGCGCCCGCGGATGTCGACCGTACCCTCTTCTTCGAGTGGGTAGGCGGAGCCCGCTTCGATCTTGATCTCCTCCGCGGTGCGCTCGCCGATCAGCATGTTATGCACCTGCCGCGCGTAGGCCATGATCTCCTGGTCCATCTCGTCGCCCGCCGTGCGGATCGACGTGCTGACGACGACGCCGCCGAGCGCGATCACGGCGACCTCCGTCGTGCCGCCGCCGATGTCGACGATCATGCAGCCGTTCGGCTCCATGATCGGCAGCCCGGCGCCGATCGCCGCTGCCATCGGCTCTTCGATCAGAAAAGCGGCGCGTGCTCCGGCGTTGAGCGCTGCGTCGTGCACGGCGCGCTTCTCCACTTCGGTGACGCCGCTGGGGATGCCGATGACCACGCGCGGCCGCGGGATGCCGAAGCCGAAGCGCTCGTGCACCGAGCGGATGAAGTACTGGAGCATGCGCTCCGTCACCTCGAAGTCGGAGATGACGCCGTCCTTGAGCGGACGGACCGCCACGATGTTGGACGGCGTCCGTCCGACCATGCGCTTCGCCTCGGCGCCGATGGCGAGGATCTTCTTCGTCTGCCGGTCGATCGCCACGACTGACGGCTCATCGATGACGATGCCGCGTCCCTTGACCATGACGAGCGTATTCGCCGTGCCGAGGTCGATGCCAACGTCATGCGAAAAGAGCCCGAGCAGCGCTGTGATGGGGTTGATCAACTGTTGATCCTTCGGCCGGCAGGGTGAGGCGCTCGCCGCGCCGCCTGGAAGGCAGGTGGCGATGTGCCGCACCCGGGTGCAGCGCCCGGCATTATAGAGACAGGCGATGCGGAACGGGAAGTGGACATCGGATTTCGTGCTGAGAGAAGGTCCCGCGGGCTAACCAAAGCGACGTGGGAGCTTCAGCCTCCGTCGCCGGCGTCGTCTCGCACCACGCAGTATGCCTCTCGCGGCCGGGCGCCGTCAGCGGGAGGCGGGTTCAGGCCCGGGGCTGTTCGGTGCACGATTCTGTGCTGATCGGCACCTTCTAACCGCTCGCGATTTGCGTGATTATGTACGTGGCGAATGCTCGGCAGGGCTGGAGGCCTGCGATGGCGCCCCTCGTGAATCCGCCCGCAACGCAACACGAGCCGGCCGGGCTGGCCGCGGCAAGGATGCCTCGAGGTCGATGTCGCTGCATGAGCGGCTTCCATGCAATCATCGAGGAGGGCACGACGCGGTGAACAATGAGGTGATCAAGCGACGCCGCCACGACAGCACCCGGCGCGTGCGCATCGAGCGCACGCTGCTGGCCCTGCGGGCGCGCGGGCTAATCGGCAAGCCGGGCGTGATGGTGGCGCTCGCCAGGCACTTCGGCGTCACGCGTCAGCACATCTGGCAGATCGGCGTCGATGCTGGCATCCTGGGGAAAGGCGTCCGCCCGGCCGAACCGGGTGCGGCCCCGGATGAGCAGCAAGACGGCCCGGATCTCCAGCGAGGCCAGGCGATCTGAGGGGCTCGACGCAGGAGCCGCGCTGACCGTGCTTTCGGAAAGGGACGCCGCCATGAGACTTGCCGTCGAAGCGCCCACCACGAAGCACGAGTGGGTGGTCACCTCCGCCGGCCGCCTCTGCGTGCGCTGCCGCGAGTTTCAGAAGAGTGGCGAATTCGACGACACGCTGGAGTGCCCGAGCCAGCCGCGCTCGTCAGGCTAGCGCCCCCATCGGTGCCTATCTGTGAAGTCTGTGGATACCGCCGTGTTGCCCCGGCGTCATGCTGGACGCTACGGCGCGCCCACGAACGCCACCGCATCGGTGATCACATTCGGGTCCGCGACGATCGCGTCGTGGCTGAGGAACGGCGACGCCTCGATGCGGTAATGCTTTGAGATCGATGCCTGGCCATCGAGGAACATCGTCTCGGTGTCGTCGATAAACGTGCCGCCGGCCACGCACTGCCCCGTGTTGAACAGGCAGTCGAATTCGTTGCCCAGTGTGGCCACACGCACCCCCGCCTCGGCCATCACCGCCGCCTGGTAGCGCCGCACATCCGGCGTAGTCGCGTCGAGTTTCCGCGCGACGAGGTCGCCACCCGCGAGGTACGTCTTGTTGCAGGGCAGCAGGTCGATGATGATCTTCTTGTCCGCCGAGATGCCCTTCAGCGGCGCATCGAGCGTCACCACCACGTCGATGCCGAGCTTCTGCTCCGGCGGCCGCGCGGCGTCGCGCGCGCCCTCCAGGAACGAGAGGTAGCCGCCCACGCTGTGGCCGACGAGCGTAAAGTGCGCGTTCGGGTGCGCCTTCCGGTAGCTCTTGAGCATCTGCTCCATGACGGCAAGGTTGTCGGTCGGGAAACGATCGGTCTGCTCGCACGTGTAGCTCGCGGGGTGCCAGGTGCCGTCGGACGAGACGGTGCCGCCCGCGTAGCTGAAGTCGAGCAACGCCGACGGAGCGTAGCCCTTCGCGGCGAACGCCACCTTCAGCCCGTCGAAGCGATGAACCTCCGCCAGCGTCCCCTGCGCACCGCTCGCGTCGAATGACGTGTACAGTCCCTGCACGAAGATCACCACCCGCGTGCCGGCCGGATAGCACTTCGCGCCGGACAGCAGCGCCAGCAGCACGAGCAGCGGCAGCACGACGATCGGCGCGCGAAGCCGTCGTCGCGTCACATGCCGCGGGCCCGTGTCTGCATTATCCATCGACATCTGCGTCACCTGCGCATCTCGGCGGCTCTGCGATCGGCGCGATTACTATCCGAGGAACTCGTAGCCGCCTGACACGCCCTCCGGCTTCTGGTCGATGATCACGTTCACGCACGCCGGCTTGCCGGAGGCGAAGGCCCGCTCGATCGCCGGAAAGATCTCCCCCGGCTCGGTGACGAACTCGCCGTGCCCGCCCAGCGCCTCCACCACCTTATCGTACCGCGCGTTGTCGCCCAGTCGCGTTGCGACCACCCGCTCCTTGCCGTACATCTTCTCCTGCCCGACCAGGATCTGCCCCCACTGCCGGTCGTTGCCGATCACCGACACCACCGGGATTCCGAAGCGCACGAAGGTGTCGAAGTCGAAGCCGTTCAGGCCGAACGAGCCGTCGCCGTTTACCATCAGGATCTTCTTCTCGGGATGCACGACGTGCGCCGCCATGCAGAAGCCGGTGCCGACGCCCAGCGTGCCCAGCGGCCCCGGCCCCATGAACTGCCCCGGGTGGTTCACCGGCAGCACCTGCGACGCCAGCCCCACGATGTCGCCGCCGTCGCCGACGACGATCGTCTTCTCGTCGACGAACTTCGCGATCTCGTTGCACAGCCGCAGCGGGTGGATCGGGTTGTTGTCGGAGTGCAGCCACTTCTGGCGCAGCTCCACCACCTTCGTCTCGCCGTCGCGCAGCATCCCCAGCCACTCGTCGTGGCGCGCGCTGCGGCCGCCCAACTCCGCCGTGATCTGCAGCAGGGCGTTCTTCGGATCGCCCTCGATGCCGATATCGACGCCGCGGTTGCGGCCCAGCTCGGTCGGGTCGATGTCGATCGAGATCACCTTAGCGCTCGGGTTGATGCTCTTGCCATAGCGCAGCCTGAAGTCGATCATCGTGCCGGCGAAGAGGATCACGTCGGCCTCGCCGAACGCCGTGCGGCGGGTGCGGCTCATGAACTGTGGGTGCTCCTGGCTGATCGTGCCGCGGCCCATGTCGTTGAGGAAGATCGGCGCCTGCACCCGCTCCGCAAGCTCCTGCAGCGAGGCACCCGCGTCGGCCCAGTAGACGCCCGTGCCGCCCATCACCGCCGGCCGTTCGGCTTTCGCCAGCAGCTCCGCCGCCTCCTTGATCAGCCGGAAGTCGCCCTGCGTGCGCCCCTCCGTCCGGTAGCCCGTCGGCAGCTCGATCGCGCTCTCTTCGAGCCGCCCGAAGACGATGTCCGACGGGATCTCCAGGAACACCGGCCCATAGCGCCCGGTCAGCGCGATGCGGAAGGCCTGCGCCAGGTAGTCCGGGATGCGGTCGGTGAACGGCACGGTCGCCGCCCATTTGGTGATCGGCTTCATCATCTCGACGGTGCCGGGGATCTCCTGCAGCGCGCCCATCAGCGATGTGCGCAGCGGCGCCGCGCCGCCGATCACCAGCATCGGGCTGGCGTTCTGGTACGCCGTCGCCACGGCCGTGACGACGTCCGTGACGCCGGGGCCGGCGGTCACCACCGCGACGCCGCACTTGCGCGTCAGCCGGCCGTAGCCCTCCGCCGCGTGCCCGGCCGACTGCTCGTGCCGGGTGTCGATGACGCGGATCCCCTCATCGATGCAGCCGTCGTAGATGTTCTGGATGTGCCCGCCCGAGAGGGTGAAGATCGTGTCGATCCCCTCGCGCTTGAGCATGCGCGCGACCAGGTCGCCGCCATCGATCTGGGCCATGTTCGTCGCTCCTTGAGGTGCCTCGGGCGCCGGTCTGGCGCGTGAATGCAAGCCGATCGCCGCTGTGGCGGCACCGGGAGTGTACGGCGGAACGTGGCTACCAGCTATCAGCCGATTGGCCGGGCGGCGCGTCAGCCGGCTTCGGCGCGCGCCGTAACGGTGTAGGTGAACTCCCGTGTTGACGGCCGTGAGCATCCCCGGAAGCTGAGCGTGGGAGGCGTTCCGGCCGATACTCCATGGAGGTTAATCCGCTGAATAGAGGAGTGGCAGAGCGTGCGCCGGATGCTTCGTGATCCCTGGTACCTGATGTCGCTGGCAGTGCTCTTCGGCGTGCTCGCGATCTCGCTGCGCTTCGCTGGCGGCTCATCCAGCGCGTCCACGCCGGATCCGCAGGCCGTCGCCTCGCCCGCGGCGCTCGATCCGACGGCTGTGCGGGAGCTGACGGCTGTGTCGACGCTGACGGCTGTGCCGACTCCGACGCTCGCGCAGGTGCAGATCGATGCGCGCCGTGCGCAAGATCTGGAAACAGACAGCGCAGCGCTCGAGCTATACCGCGCGCGCTACACGGCGTATCCGTCGAGTGAGGACCTCTTCATGACGTTCTGCAGCCTCGCGTACGACCCCGGCTGCCAGGTCACCTTCGTGACGAAAAAGATCAGCGCCGGCGACGGCACGTACCCCTACTGGTACCGGTCCGACGGCAAGACGTACACGCTCTTCGCGCGGGTCGAAACGCCGCTTGCCGACAACCACTGTCCGTCCGAGCTGCCGCCGCAGCTGGCCAGTCTGCCCGTGCTCTGCGCGAGCGCTCCCGGAGGTACCCGCTGATATGAATATGAAATCGTCAAGAGTCGCCCTGCTGATAGCGTTCGCCATTCCGCTTACGGTCGGGTTCGCCGCCGTCGCCGCCGCGTCCGCGTTCGACGCGCCGGCGCCGCGCATCGCGCTGCAGTGCGTGGCGATCACCGCCGCTACGGTTATGGCCTGGCGCGCCGGGAGCACGCGCGCGCAGGCCGATGCGGGCGCGCGAGGAGACTCCGTGACACCGGCGAGCCTGGGTTCATTCCGCAAAGACGGCCGCCTTCCGACCTTCGATCACGAAACCGGCCTCTGCACCAACTGGTACTTCCGCCTCCGCGCCGAGGAGGAGATCGCCCGCGCCGCCCGCTATCGCCAGCCGCTCACGATCCTGACGCTGACGGCTCCCACCCCGGCCGCCCTGAACGCGCCGCGCATGGCGATGAAGCAGTGGCTCCGCGGCGTCGACTTCGCAGGCGATCTCGGCAACGCCATCGCCATTCTCCTGCCGAACACCGACCGGGCGGGCGCCGAACAGGTCGTCGGCCGGCTGGCGAATCTCGCGAAGGGCGCACAGGTGCGGCTGGCGGAGTATCCCACGGACGGCCAGACGCTGAGCCATCTGCTCGGCGACGACGAGTGGCGCATCAGCGAGCAGGCGGGTCTCGTCGCGTAGGTTAGCCGGCTTCGCGGCGCTGGCTTCCCCGAGCGGGCAACGCCTTTGCTATCGCGCGTAATCCCACGAGATGATCTTCTTCGGCACGACGCGGATGTAGGCGGATCCGGGCCGCGGCTCGGCTGGCAGCTGATCTTCGGGCGTGCCGCGCAGGCGCGCCGCTTCGCGGCTGAGGCGCAACAGGTCTTCCGGCGCCGTCAGCACGCTCGCCTCGCCCTGGATCATCACGCCCTTGATGTCTTGCATGGTGCCGCCGCTCTGCAGCAGCAGGCTGACCGACGGGTTGCGTTCGATGTTGCGGATCTTCTGCGTGCCGGCCCGGCACCCGACGTACACGTCCGCACCGACGCGGAAGTAGCCGATCGGGATCGAGTGCGGCATCCCGTCGCGCCCGATCGTCGTGAGCACGATCCAGCCCGGCTTCGAGTCAAGGTACGCGTGCACTTCATCAAGCGTGAGCTTCGCCGGCATGGGTTGGTCTCTGGTCTCTGGTCTCTGGTGGCTGGTCTCTGGTGGCTGGTCTCTGGTGATTGGTCGCTGGTCGCTGGGTGACTGGTGACTGTTATTGCACTCTGCTCTCTGCCGTCCGCTTTGCTGTTTGCTGTTTGCTGTTTGCTGTCGGGCTACCCCCTACAATCTAATACAGCGCCTGCGCGATCAGCGCCTCCGCGATCTCGTCGTCGCTCATGCCGAGGATCTCTTTGCAGACCTGCTCGTTGTGCTGGCCGAGCAGCGGCGCCGGCGTCCGCAGCTCGCCCGGCGTCTTTGACATGCGGAAGGGCGGCCCGTCGTAGGCGTTGCGCCCGGCCTCGGGGTGGTCCAGGTACACGTAGTAGCCGCGTGCCTTCAGGTGCTCGTCCGCGTCCAGCATGTCGCGCGCGTTCTGCACGACGCCGGCGGCTATGCCCTTCGACTGCAGCAGCGCCATCAGCTCTTCCGGCGTGCGCTCGCGCGTCCACTCCGTCAGCGATGCCTCGAGCGCGTCTTCGTGCTCCTTGCGGCCGGCGTGCGTGGCGTAGCGCGCGTCGAGCGCCCACGCGGGCGAGCCCATCGCGTCGACGAGCGCGCGCCATTCGGCGTCGTTGAAGATGCCGAACGCGATCCAGCGGTCCTCGGGCTTGTCCTGCCACGTGCCGTCCTGGCAGCGGAACGCGCCGTGCGGCGCCGCGTGCGGCAGCCGGTTGCCGGCGCGCATCTCGACGCGGCCGTTCGCCGTGTAGTCCATGATCGCCGGCGCCAGCGGCGACGCCGATGACTCGAGCTGCGCCAGCTCGATGCGCTGCCCCTTGCCCGTCTTCTTGCGATGGTGCAGCGCCGCCAGGATCGCCACCAGCGTGTGGCCGGGGTTGATCACGTAGTCCGGGTAGTTCGTGCCGATGCCCATCGGCGGCCGGTTCGGGAAGCCGCTGAGGTAGCTGAAGCCGGTGATCGGCGTCAGTACCGCGCCGAAGCCCATGAAGTACTTGTGCGGCCCGTCGAAGCCCTGCATCGGCTGGTAGGCGGCGATGATGTTCGGGTTCAGCACTACCAGGTCTTCGTAGAGCATCTTCCAGCTCTCGACGGTGCGCGGTGTGTGGTTCGTGATGAAGACGTCGCACCAGGCGATGAGCTTGCGCGCCATCTGCATGCCCAGCTCCGTGCGCACGTTGAGCGTCAGGTCGAGCTTGCCGGCGTTGTAGTTATTGAAGTAGCCGCTGACGTTGTAACTGGTCTTGCCCGGCGGAAACGGCGCCACGCTGCGCAGCCCGTCGAGATGCGCCTCCGACTCGACGCGCACGACGGTGGCGCCGAACGTCGCCAGGTTCTCGGCGCAGATCGGGCCGGCGCCGAACCACGAGAAGTCCGCGACCTTGATCCCGGAAAGCGGCTGCTGCTTTGTCATCTGTCCCCGACTTCTACTGCGTGAACCGTCACACGACGCCGGCCGCGCGCAGCCGCTCGACCTCGCCCGCCGGCACGCCCAGCTCCTCGACGTAGACCTCGATGTTGTGCTCGCCCGGCAGCGGCGGGCGGCGGCGCAGCGACCACGGCGTCTCGCTGAGGCGGTACGGCGGGCCGGCGTAGCGCACCGTCGCGCCCAGGTGGTCGTGCCGTACGTCCTGGTACCAGCCGCGCGCCGCGAGCTGCGGGTTCTTCGCCAGGTCCTCCGGGGTGGAGACGATGCCGAACATCAGCCGCTGCTTCTGTCCCTCTTCGTACAAGGTCCACTTGCTCATGCTGGCGCAGAAGCGCCCGAACACCTGGTGCAGGTGCATCAGCAGCGGCAGCAACTCGCCCACGGACTTCACGCGGCCGCCGAAGTCGTCCAGGTGCTTCTGCAGCTCGTCCGGTCGCGCCAGCGCCGTCAGGAACGACAGTTGCAGCTTGCGGATCAGCGTCACGTAGGGCTCGTCGTTCAGATCTTCCGCCATGCCCTCGCGGTTCATCCAGTCGAGCATCGCCGTCCACGGCGCACCGCCCGGCGTGCCGAGATACGAGAACACCTGCCCGTCCGTGCACTCGTAGACGCCGATGCCGGCGATGTCGATCGGGATGGCGCCGCGCGAGCCGGTGCGCCTGCGGATCTCCTTCGTCATGTCGTACGTCTGCATGGCGGTCTCCTGGTTGATGGAGTTCGCCTCTTGCATCGATACGTCGATGTGCTGCCCTTCGCCGCTGTTGTCGCGATGCACGACCGCCATCATCGTGCCCGCTGCCGCTTGGATGCTGGCGCCCGTGTAGCCCTGGCTCGGCACCGGCATGTTCGGCGGGTCGTCCTTGTCGCCGGCCAGCGTCATCATCCCGCTCATCGCGACGCCGACGACGTCGGACCAGCGGTAGTGCGAGTGCGGCCCGTCCTGCCCGAACCCCGTCACCGACGTGAGGATGATGTCCGGCTTGATCTTGCACAGCGCGGCGTAGCCCAGCCCGATCGAGTCGAGGTAGCCCGGCGCGAACGTCTCGACGACGACGTCCGCCGTCGCCACCAGCTTCTCGAACAGCGCCCGCCCCTCCGGCTGCGCGATGTCGAGCGTGATGCTGCGCTTGTTCGTGTTGTTGTTGAGGAACGACAGGCTGCGGTCGGCCGCCGCTTCGTCGTGCCAGAACGGCCCGATGTCGCGCAGCGGGTCCCCGTCGGGGTGCTCGATGCGGATCACGTCGGCGCCCAGGTCGGCAAGCAGCTTCGTCGCGTAGACGCCGATCTCGCCCGCAAGGTCGAGCACGCGAAGGTCGGAGAGCGCGGCATCAGTCATGGGCGCGCCTGGTCTTTGAGCAACTGGACGAACTCCTCGTCGGTCAACCCCGCCTTCCGAATCATGGCTTTCAAGAGTCCGATTCCTATGGGCGACGTCTCGAGGACGAGCGTTACGAGTTGGCCGTTGGGCATCTTGATGTTGATGTGGTCACCCTTCCCGCCACGGCGCACGCCGCCGGCCCTCTCGAACGCCTTGATAGCGTCACGCGGGCGAATTCCGCGCAGTTCCGGCACGGGGCGAGATTATACGGCCGACGGCTCGGGAAGCCGCACGGTTGTGATTAGGACTTTCTCATCCGGGATTGCTTGCCCGTCCTCGCGTAGGCCGATCAAATGCGATTCGATCGCTTCCGGAACGCGCACCAATAGGTTCTCGACGGTGTCCGCCTGCGTATAGCAGCCAGGCAATGCGGGCACCTCCGCCCAGTAGCCGCCCTCCGCCTCCTCGTGAATCACAATGATGTATTCCATGCAGTGATATTACACCGAAGCGCGGACGCGTGTCCCGAGCCCCTCGGCGATGATCTGCGCGGCTTCGGCGACCATCTGCTCGAAGATCGCCTTCGCGGGACGCATCTCCTTCAGCATGCCGGAGATCTGGCCCGCCGGGTTCATCAGCAGCTCCAGCTTCTGCGCCCGCGTCGCGCCCGCCATGATTTCGCCCGAGACGATGCCCTGCATGCCCATGGGCAGCGCGTCGAGCTTCTGCGACTCCCAGTACTCGATCAGCGGGTTGTTGATGTTGCGCATGGTCTTGCCGCTGTACAGCCGCGTGACGCGCGTGTCCTCTTCGGTCGCCGCCAGGATGCGCTCCTTCAGCAGGTCCGGCCACGTGGCCTCGCGCGACACCAGGAACGCCGTGCCGATCCACACGCCGTCCGCGCCCATCGCCAGCGCCCCCGCGATGCCGCGGCCGTCGCCGATGCCGCCCGCTGCGCACACCGCCGTCGGCGCCACCGCATCGATCACCTGCGGCAGCAGCGCCATCGTGCCGATGCGGCCGGTGTGGCCGCCCGCCTCGGTGCCCTGCGCCACCACCACGTCGGCGCCGCCATCGGCGATGCGGCGCGCGTTCTTCACGTTGCCCACGAGGCCGATGACCTTGCCGCCCTGCGCGTGAAACGCCTCCACCCACGGGGCAGGGTTGCCCAGCCCCGCCGCGAAGACCGGCACCTTCAGCTCCAGGATCGCCTCGACCTGCTTCTTCGAGAAGTCGCCCTGCCCCAGCCGGCGCATGCCCTGCGAGAACCCCTGGTCGTCGCCGCGCTCCGGCAGCCCGAACTCGTGCTCCGCGTTGTGCACGAACTCCTGGTATGGCGCCGGCAGATACTCCAGCGGCCGCTTCGCCCGAGCTTCCCCGCCGCCGCCGCCGTTGCCTTTGCTGTTTGCTGTTTGCTGTTTGCTGTCGGCGCTTGGCGCCGCCGCCACCCCCGACGGCAGCAGCACGTCGACGCCGAACGGCTTCGACGTCAGGTCGCGGATCCGCCGTACCTGCCGCTCGATCTCATCGGCCGGCATCGACGCCGCGCCGACGACGCCCAGGCCGCCCGCCTCCGACACCGCCGCCACCAGCTCCGCCGTGGCGACGCCGCCCATGCCCGCAAGGATGATCGGGTATTCGATGTCGAGGATGTCGCAGAGTCGCGTGCGCAGTACCGGCCGGGCCATGGTGCCTCCAGAGGGGGGGATGACGCAGGCGCCAACCGGCACCTAACGTACACGTAAGGCCAATCTAGCGCCGTATCTGGATGCGATCAAGCGGGGGAGGGAGGCGGGGCGGGCGCCTACACCCCCGGCTTGGGGACGCGACGCGGGGCTGCGCAGTCCCCTGAGGGTGCTACGGCGTAGTTCCCGGCCCCGGCGGGAACAGAGACCGCCGCCGCAGATACGTTGTCGCCGTGAAGTAGGCCAGCAGCCCCGATGCCGGCAGCAGCAGGTCGAGGGCGATGGCGGCGGGCGAGCCGTGATTGAGGGCGAACAGGGCAAGCTCGGCGCACAGCGCCGCGGCGGGTACGAGCCAGACCCATCGATCACCCCTCGAGAAGTACAAATTGGCGAACAGAAGGAGCATGCCGAACACGCCGCCTGCGGTCCCGAGCATGAGTAGCACGGCTCGTTGTTGGGCGAAGCCCGAGCCAAGCACGGCATTGATGACAACCGTTGGTGCGGCGGCGTAGACCGTTATTGCACCTCCCGACACGACCAGTACGAGCATGGCGCTGATCCCGAACGCCGGGAGTGGCGTCCGCTCCGCCGCATGCGCTTCTGCTGTGGTCGGCAACATCACCCAGGAGATCGCCCCGGTGGCAAATAGCACCGCCCGGCCGAGCAGCGCCATACCTGAGTACGACCCCGCAGCGTCGTCACTCAGAAAGCGCTTCGCGACGAGCACATCGAGCGACGCCATGAGGACGAGCGAGAGGTTCGTCAGGAAGATCGGCCAGACCATCGACTTCACCAGCGACAGCGTGGGCGCGCCGGCGACGCGCGTCCGCACGAGCCGTGGCAGCAGCACCGCGAGCGCTGCGGCGCCCCCGATGCCGTACGCCAGCACCGCGCCGGCCGCGCCAAACCCGAGCGCTACGAGCAATACGCCGGCTCCGAGCCGCACGACCGCCTCGAACACGACGTTGAGGCCCAGGCCCAGGAACCGCTGCTTGCCTTGCAGGTCTCCGCGGAGGACGGGGAGGCACAGCGTGGTGACGGTGACGGATGCCATCGCCAGCACGGCGTTGCGCGACCCGAAGTGGAAGAAGGTCGCGAAGGGCGCGCTCAGCAGGGCGATCACGACGGAAAGCACGCACGCGAGCGCGACACTCGATGTCAATGCCCGCGCGACATAACCCGTAGCTGCGCCCGACCCGCCGGGCGCGGAGATGCTGGCGACGCTGCGCGCTACGTCCGCCTGGATCGACGCGGAGAGAATGGCGAGCACGAACATGAGCCCGAGCAGGCTCGCGACGACGGAGAATTCGGATGGCCCCAGCATCCGCGCCATGATGACCTGCATGACGAGCGCAAGGACCGATGACGCCGCTACGAGCGGCAGCAGCACGGCGTTCTGCCCGAGCAGGCTGCGCATCTCGTTGAAGCGGCCCGGCGGAGATTCGCCGGGTCGGGTGCCGCCGTTGTGCTCGTTCAAGATGAAGCTCCGGCGCCGAGACGAGACGCCGCCAGGAGTAGCGCTCCGGGGAACCGGTTAGCGGCCGGCACTAGCGAACACCATACAAGCGTCTCGCCTCACCGCTGCGCACGCCTGCGACCCGGCGACATCCACGTCATCGCGCGTCAGCAGGACTTGCCCGCTTTCGTGCCGCGATGATGATGCTCTTACCCAGACGCGGCGGGAACCGCAGCCCAGCGCCGAACAGCAGGATCATTGGGACTTTGAATGCGAGATGCTGCAGGAGAGGGGGCACACGCTTGAAATACGGGGAGTCGCACAGGCCGTCATGAAAGGTGTCGATGATGTCGAAATGCGCTGACTGAAGATGGCGAACCCACACAGATGGCGGGAGAACCGAGATGTGGGTTGGATCACGGTAGCCGTGCCACTGAGAGCCCTTCCAATCCCGTCCGATGCTCCCGGTGTGTGGAGTCTTCATGACGATCAGTCCGGTGGCCTTCAACACTCTGGCGATCTCGGCGATCGCGCCGGAAGGGTCCGGGACGTGTTCAAGGACGTCCATCGCCGTTACCACGTCGAATGTCTCGTCACCGAAGGGAAGAGACGCACCCACCGCCCGCGCGACTCGCAGCGTGCCGCTCGACTGATCCAGTCCGAAGCGAACACCGAACGCGGATACATCGGTGGCGACCGTGTAGAACTGACGAGACGTACGGATGGCGAATTCGCAGCGACCGGACCCTATGTCTAGAAGGCGACCGCCTCGCTGCAGTCCGCGCACGTAACGCGCGAGGCGGCGAGTCTCCACCGGCGCGCGCCCTTTGAGCCAACCACTAGCGTAGTTTGAGCTGACCTCGAAATACTCCCGCTCGAACTCGGAGCCGCTCATGTCGTTACCATCCCGCCAGGTTCATAAGAGTCCATTTGAAGATGAACGATCGCGTGGAATCTTCGTCGCGCGATGGCCGAGTATAGCAGTTGACCTGCGATCGCCGATCCTTCCTCGGTTGCCGTCCGGTAGCTGCGAATCCGGCCAAACCGTTGGTGCGCCCTCCCCTGTCGGGCAGCGCGCTTCGGGAACTCATGCTTTCCCAATTGGAACCACGCTGCGCTAAAGTTGGCTGGGCGACGGTGCGCCAACTCGAGCGATCTTCGCCGCAACGCGGAGGTTGGTCTTGAAGCTGAACCCGGAGCCCGATGGTGCAGGTTTGAAACCCTGCTGGCTGCAAGAGGATGAAGCGCCATGATCGAGGCCCCGTTAGAGACGCTGGCCCGCGTGCGGCGAAGCGCCCTGTTCAAGCGCGTAACGTACGATGCCTACTTGTCTGACATCGCCGACCGCTATCCTTCGCACACCTTTCTTCGGAACGCCACCCAAGGCGTCTATTTGAGACAGGTGGATCTCATCACACAGATCTTGAGCAGCAACGCCTCCCCTGGCGATGTTTCGGTCTTGGACTGGGGCACGGGGAAGGGGCACATCAGCTACTTGATGCGAGAAGCAGGATTCAACGTCGTGAGCTGCGACGCGCAATCGGACAACACCGACAACTCGTTTAGCCAAGCCGTGCCGATCATCGAGCAGAAGGTCATCAACGTCGTCCCACTCCCCCACCCGTACGCCCTTCCTTTTCCGGCCGAACAGTTCGACGCGGTATTGAGCTTCGGCGTGCTGGAACACGTGCCTGATGATCTGAACTCGCTCAAGGAGATCTTGCGCGTGCTGAAGCCCGGCGGCATCCTGTTCTTGTTCTTCTTGCCGCAGAAGTACTCGTGGACCCAGCGACTCGCGCACCTGCGCGGAGATTTCTACCACGACCGCCTCTACACCCAAGGAAGAGTGAGAGAGCTCTGTGCCCTGACCGGCTTTGCCGTCGGTCGGATGTGGCTCGGCCAGGTGCTCCCCAAGAACGGCCTGGCTCTCCCGTCGTTCCTCATCGGCGCTGCTGAATTCCTCGATCGGACGCTCACAGAGTTCACGCCGCTGCGCCTGATCGCGACGAATATCGAGTGTGTCTTGTACAAGCCCGAACGTTGAAGCTCGGCCTCAAGTGATCTCGCGGTACACGTCGATCGTCTGATCCACGACGCGCGACCACGTGAATTTCTCGAGCACCAACTGCCGGGCGTTGCGCGATGCGTCCTCGCGGCGCGAGGGGTCGGCGAGCATCGCCTCGAGCGCGGAGGCGAGTTCGGCGAAGTTGCGCGGCGGTACGACGATGCCCGCACCCGCGTCCTCGATCTCGGGCGCCATGCCCACGGCGTCGGTGGTCACCACCGGCGTCCCGCAGGACAGCGCCTCCAGCAAGACCAGGCCGAACCCCTCCTGCACGCTCGATGTTGAAGGCAGACAGAAGACGGCCGCGTCCTGGTAGTAGCGTGGCAGGTCTTCGTCCCTGATGAAGCCGGCGAAGTCCGTGATGTCCGCTATCCCGAGTCGCCCCGCTTCTGCTCGATACGCCGCGAGGGCAGACCCCGCCCCGCCGACGACCAGCCGTACGCCTGGTAGACGCGTTCGGAGGGCAGCCACGGCGGCGAGCAGGTCGTCGAGTCCCTTGTAGCTGTGGAACTGGTCGAGCACAGCCAGGAAGAAGATCGTTTGTGCGCGTTCAGCAGCGCCGGAGCCAGCCGCGAATCGTTCACTGTCGACACCGAACGGGATCACGCGCGTCTTGTCACGCTGCCTCCGCAAGGGGGGTGATATCTCGCGATACCGTTCGGTGCTGACGATGATGCGCGACGCCGCCGCGAGCGTCAGGGGCAGCACGAGGCAGCGGTAGAGCGCGGCGATTCCACCGGCCACGCCACGGCCGATGATCTCGTTGTGGTAGGTGATCACGGAGGGCCTGCGCCTGAGACGCGCGATGAACGCCGGCCAGTCGGCGCTCCAGGGCGTCGGGAGATGCGCGTGCACGATATCGTAGCGCGCGGTGAGAAGATGCCACGGCAGCGCCGGTGTGATCGGCGTGTTCGCGACGTGGACGGGCGTCCACAACCGGCGCACCGTGATGCCGTCGATCCGGGATGATACGCGGGCGTTCCCCATCCCGCACAGCACATCGACCGCGTGCCCCCGGGCTACCAGCCCGCGGGCGGTCTCGAGCACCGTGTTCTCGACGCCGCCGGTATCGGGGTAGAACCGCGGAGGCGTGTGGAGAATCCTGAGGCTGGAGGGATCTCTGCCGCGGCTCACGTCAGCCGCACGATCGCACGCGCCCCGTACGGCGCATCACGAGCAACGGTAGGGCGATCGCGCGGGGCGGGCATGTCCATGTTGGAAGCGTCCTCCGGCGTGATGGCCGTGGCCTGTACGGGCCCTCAAGTCGCCGCGCGCAATATACCATCGGCGGCGCGTCTCGCTCGCATTCCGGTACCCTTCCGGCGATGAAGATTGCCATCGTCTACGACGGGCTGTTCCCGTACGTGAAGGGCGGCGCTGAGCGCCGATACTTCGAGCTGGCACGGTGCCTGCGCGAGCGGCACGACGTGCACATGGTGTCGTGGCAATACTGGCCAGGCCCGGCGCGCACCGTCATCGACGGCGTGACGCATCACGGCACCGGGCAGCCGCCGGCGTTCTACGGGCCCGACGGGCGGCGGCGCATGGCGGAGGCGGCCACCTTCGGGGCGCGGGTGTTGCCCGTGCTACTGCGCGAACGGTTCGACGTCATCGACAGCGGATCGGTACCGTTCCTGCCGCTGTTCAGCGCGTCGCTGGCAGGGCGGGTGCGCGGGGCGCGGCTCGTCGCCACCTGGTTCGAGTTCTGGGACACGTACTGGCTGGGCTACCTCGGTGGTGTGGCGGGGAGGATGGCCCGGCTCACCGAGCGCGTTGCAGCGCACGCCGGGGACGCCCACATTGCCATCTCGCAGACGACGGCGGACCGGATGGCCGGCCGGCGGCCGTCGCGGATGCCGGTCACCGTGATCGAGCCCGGCGCGGATATTGACCTCATCGGCGACGTCGCCGACGTGCCGAAGTCCGTCGATGTCGTGTTCGCCGGTCGGCTGAACGCGCAGAAGAACGTCGAACTGCTGCTGCGCGCCCTCGCCGAAGCGGACCGCAACGGCGTGCGCATCACGTGCGGCATCATTGGCGACGGCCCGGAGCGCGAGCGACTCGAGGTGCTGGCGCGCGACCTCGGAGTGGCCGATCGCGTTCGCTTCCACGGCCGCATCGAGGGCGACCGGGCGTACTATACAGCCATCAAGGAGGCACGGTTGTTCGTGTGGCCGTCGCTAGCGGAGGGCTTCGGCCTGGCTCCGCTCGAGGCCATGGCCTGTGGCGTGCCGCCCATCATCGCCGCATCGACGTTCAGCGCCACGCAGGCGCTCGTGCAGGACGGCGAGACCGGCGTCGTCGTGGCCGCGGAGCCCGCCGCGTTCGCGCAGGCGATCCAGCGGCTGCTGGGCGACGAGCCGGCGTTGCGCGCGATGAGCGCGGCCGCCGTCGCGCGGGCCGAGCGGTCGACCTGGGAGGCGATGGCGCTGGCCGTCGAGCGGGTGTACGAGTCAGTCGTGGCGGGCACGTCCTGAGCGCACTTACTCCGGCTCGAGCAGGCTGGCCACAGCACCCACCAGAGCCACGTTAGCGGCCGACAACGATCACTGCCCGTGCGCTGGCTGCGAGATCGGGCCGCCGTTTTCGCGCTGGAGCATCTCTATGAGGAAGCACGAAAACGCCAGGTTGACGCCTATGACGATGAGACACTGAGCCAGGCTCGCCTCGCGTGTTCCCAGCCGGGCATCGAAGCTTCCTTCGGATACCCAGGACAGAAAGAGCAGGAAGTCCAGGACCGCTCCTGCAAGGACTGAGGCCGTCGCTGCCAGGAGCATGCGCCCAAGCCCCAGATGCCGGCGGTACAGGGCCACCAGCTTATCGTCTCGGATGCGCCCGGTTGTCATTGCGTGGGCTCTGGCCGCGACTCCAAGCAATATCGCATTGCTGCCGGACACCAGGAATATCGTGGCCAGGAACAACGGCTGCCAGCGCAAGGAGCCGAGCGCGACGCCGCTGGAGAACGCATAGGTCGAGAGAATGGCGAACACGCCCGCGAACAGCAATGCCGCGCCGGTGACCGTGAAGAGATAGTGCGGCGCGTTGACGAGAACAAAGCTCGCGATCGCCCACCCGTCCTCGAACGACCGCAGCTTGCTGGGCACGGCACGGGGATGATAGGCAACCGGGACCTCGGTCACTTTGAGTTTCAGCAGCCCCGCTTTGTAGACGGACTCGGCTTCGATCTCGAACGCTCCGGCCTCAAGTCCCATCTCGGACAGGGCGCCCCGCGTGAATCCGCGCAAGCCGGACAGGCTGTCTCTCACCTGCGACCCCGATGCCAGTCTCAGGAAGGCGCTAATGAGGGGGTTGCCTACGTGGCGATGCAACCAGGGCATCGCTCCCGCGCTAATCCCTCCATCGAATCGGTTGCCCACCACCATGTCAGAGCCGTCGCGGAGCGCATCGATGACCAGCCGAAGCTGAGACAGGTCGTACGTGCCGTCGGCGTCACAGAGGATCAGGTACTCTCCGGCCGCGGCTTTGAATCCCGTTGCGCACGCCCGTCCCTTGCCCCTCACCGGCTCGACGATCACCCTCGCTCCGGCCTGCGCCGCCGCAGCCGCGGACCCGTCGGTAGACCCGTTGTCGACCACGAGGACCTCTCCGTCTGCGCCGGCGGCCGCCAGCCCCGCCCGGGCATCCTCGACGCACTTGCCGATGGTCTGCTCCTCGTCGAGGCAGGGCATGATGATGGACACGAACGGGCTCGTGCCGGTGCGCGCCGAAGTGGCTGCGGTGCGGGGGATAGCGGTCAAACGCGGTACTCCGTTCTCAGAGGCGTCTCTAACGTAACTCGGCTCCCCCCGGCGCGGTCACTTCAATTGATGGGCTCTCGTTGGAGCGGTGGTGCCAAGAACGCCCCGGAACCTGTGGGAACACCTGACATAACCGCTCGGCGTAGCAGGCGCTTGCGAAGCAGGGATTGAACCGGGCGCTCGAAGTAATAGTAGCTGCACAAAGACACAGCAATCAGCGTGGCAAAGAAGAGCATCAATGCATAAGGCGTAAGAAAGAATGTCCTCGGCACTGGCAGCTCAACTGCGACCGCGACGAAGACCATCTGCAAAGGGAAGTGCAGGAGATAGGAGGAATAACTGATGTGCCCGAGAAATGCCACCCGTTTGCCCAATGTCCCACGACGTGCTTCCCACAGAGCCAGGGTTACGAGGGTGATGGGGAACAGCAGGAATTCGAAGGTCTTGGCTGGCGGGTTGAAGACATAGTGGCCCAGTGCGTCCTTCGCATAGATGTTCGCCGCCATGAGCATCCACAGCAGGCTGGTGGCTACGGCGAGCGTCATGAGCGTGGCGTGGGACGGCGTACGGCGCCACGCGCGGGAAAAGACATGGAACGCCATTCCTCCGGCAAAAAAGGAGAGCATGCCTCTGCCGACGAGCGTAGGATCGAAGTGAGCAGGGTGATTCATGCGAGTCAGTTGAAGGCCGATGCCAGCCAGGATTGCCAGGTGCCACCAACTGCGGAGGTTGCGCAGGCAAAGTAGACAGAACAACGCGTACGCTAGGATCTCGACGGAGACGGACCAGATCGGGCCGTTGAACGAGGAGTTGAGCTCGGCCCAGTTCGAGGCAAGGAGCAATTGCAGAACGAAGTGATAGGGATCGTTGTGGGCATAGACAAATACGGATCCGGTGAGCCAGCGCATGACGGGCTGCGCGGCCAGGACAAAAAGCAGTGTCAGCAAGTGAAGGGGATAAAGCCGGGAGAACCGAAGCACGACGAACTCCCTCAGCGAGGTCTCGCGTGTCCATATTCTTTCGGAGTAGAGCCAGTAGAAAATGAAACCTGACAGGCAGAAGAACAGATCCACTGCCCGCCAGCCATCCGTGTAGAACGGTACGAACAGGGAGTAGAGTGGTTGCTGCGCCCGATGGATACCCAGTACTCCTGTTCCGCGAATGAAGAAGAAATGTTGCCAGTGCCAGAAGACGACGACCAATGCGGCGACGCCTCGTAGCGCATCCAAGGAATAGAAGTGGTGCGGGAGAGCCGGAGTCTTGGCCGCAGTGGGTTCAATGTCAATCCGGATGGGGTTCGCGGTGGCGCTCGCCAGCCGATCGTCGCCGCGAGCCGTCTCCGAGCGCGCTCCGGGCTGCCGGGCGACATCCCGCAGCAGCAGGATCGCGGCGGCGAGGATCGATGCCGGCACGGCGAGGGTGAGCAGCAGCGCGCGGGTGCCGAACTGGTCCCACACGTACGCCAGCCAGAGATCGACGTTGCGATTGGCGAGCATGTCCTGCAGGTGCGTGGGTACGGGGGAGATCTGGGGCACGAACAGATCGGCCTCGCTGCCACGAGGGACGCTCGCTGCGTGGGCGTACCTTACATAACTGACGTTCTCGACCGTTCCAAGCACCTGCACGAGGAACCCCGCCATGCCGAGACCGACTGCCACCAGGACCGCCCGTCGACGCTCCAGGGCATGCGCGGCAGAGATGATCAGCAGCGGTATAGCCGGGAGCAAGTAGCGAGGCCCCCACGCAAGGCCGCCGTGCCACAGGTCCTGGCTGGCGTAGAACAGGGCGTACGTGCACGCGACCGCCCCAAACAGGAGCGCTTCGGCGCGCCGAAGACTGTAGAATCGCCGCGCGCCAATCAAGCCGAGTATGACCGGCGGCGAGTAGAGGAAGATGCTGCGGCCCGGGCTCAGGAGAAACCCGTCCAACCCGACGAGCGCGTTGCTGAGCGAAAAGTGTGTGTTCGGGACGGCAGCACCCGATGAAGTCGTGCTCTGCGCCACGCCGAAGTTGAGGGCGCTCTCGTACTTCACGTAGTTCAGCGCGAGGACGGCGGCGGCCGCCAGGGCGATCGGCAACGCGAACGCGCAGAGGTTGCGCAGCGGCCGCGTGTCGATGGGGTGCAGGCCGGCCCAGAAGAGCAGACGGACGACGAATGAGCCCGGCGCGCGCGCGCGCTGCGCGTCGCCGTCGCGGTGCGCGTTCCGCGTTACCGCCAGCAGGTAGACGCTGAGCGCCGGTATGGTGATGACCAGGTCGACCCGGGTGAGCATGCCGAAGCCAAGCAGCGCACCCGCCATCAGCGCATGCCGCGCCCGCAGATCCGCTCGATGCCCAACCAGCACATAGATGGTCCCAAGAAGCAGCAGCGTCTCGAGCGGATGCTGAAAGAACTCATGCGCTCCCACGAACACGGCCGTGCCAAAGCCGAACAGGAGTGTCGTGAAGAACGAGATGGCCCTCGAAAAGCCCAGTTCGAGCAGGAACATGAACACCAGCACG
>Ga0315281_10003296_pt1 | contig 23736 bp, 16 predicted proteins | sample YL17G07_0_MG_FD_204540 | JGI IMG/M metagenome (GOLD analysis project Ga0315281, IMG submission 204540) | Sediment microbial communities from Yellowstone Lake, YNP, Wyoming, USA - YL17G07_0 | ecosystem: Environmental > Aquatic > Freshwater > Lake > Sediment | place: USA: Wyoming | collected... | reverse complement strand
GATGTCGAGGTGAGCGCGACGCACTCGCGGCGTGGCGGTGGCCGGATATTTGCGTTTATCCGCGACATCACCATGCGCAACGAGATGCAGGCGTTGGTCGCGCTGAAGACGTTCAGTATCGAGGCGCAAGACGACGCGATCTTCTGGATGACGGGGGAGGGCCGCATTCAGGATGTCAATGCCGCGGCCTGCAGGTCGCTGGGCTACACGAGAGTGGAATTGCTCGGCCGCATGGTTGGCGATCTGGATGAGCGCTGGGACGCGGCGGCGTGGGCGAAGCAGTTCTCCGAATTACGGCAGCGCGGGTCCCTGAGGTTCGAGTACGAGCAGCTGCATCGGGATGGCCATCGCACGCCGGTGGAAGTTGCCGCGAACTATATGAAGTTCGATGACCTCGAGCTCAACATGTCAACGGTTCGCGACATGTCCGCTCGGAAGAAGGGGGAGGAGACGCTTCGCGCGAGCGAGGCCCGTTACCGGGCCACTATCGACTCCGCCAATGACGCCGTGCTCACCATTGATAGCCGTGGGATCCTCGTCGGCTGGAATCGGAGTGCGGAACGGATATTCGGGTTCAGCGAGGGTGAGGCCCTTGGCCAGCCCGCAACCGTGATCATGCCGTCCCGGTTCCGCGCCGGGCATGGCGCAGGCCTGGCGCGGGTGCTGTCCAGCGACGAGCGACGCGTCATGGGCAGCACGGTCGAACTGGCGGGACTGCACAAAGACGGGCACGAGTTCCCAATGGAACTGTCGTTGGCCGAGTGGAAGACCGACGACGGTCGCTTCTTCACCAACGTCATCCGCGATATCTCCGAGCGCAAGGCTGCCGAGGCGGACCTCCGCCTGCGTGGCGCTGCGCTCGAGGCCGCCGCCAACCCGATCGTGATCACCGATCGCACCGGCGCTATCATCTGGACAAACGCTGCGTTCTCGACCGAGTGCGGCTACCAGCTGAGCGAGGTCATCGGCAAGAACCCACGGGAACTGGTCAAGTCGGGTGTCCACGCTCAGTCGTTCTATCAACAATTGTGGGACACCATCCTCGCTGGCAAAGTCTGGCACGGTGAAATGACGAATCGGCGCAAGGATGGCAGCCTTTACCCCGAGGAGTTGACCATCACTCCGGTCCGGGGCGCGCAGGGCGAGGTCACGCACTTTGTCGCGGTCAAACGGAATCTCACTGAAGAGAAAGGGCTTCAGGCTCAATTCCTCCAAGCGCAGAAGATGGAGAGTGTTGGGCGGCTCGCCGCTGGCGTCGCCCACGACTTCAATAACCTGCTCACCGTCATCCTGAGCTTTGCCGCGTTCATCGAAGAAGACCTGCCCGCGGACGACCCCCACCTCGAGGACGTCAGGCAGATTCTTTCGGCTGGCCGGAGCGCGACCGACCTGACGGGGCGACTGCTCGCCCTCAGCCGAAAGCAGGTCGTGGAACCCACGGTCCTGCAGATGAACACCATCGTGTTCGCTACCGAACCGATGTGGCAGCGGCTGATTGGCGAGGACCGAAGCCTTCGGGTCGTGCTCTCTCCGGATCTGTGGCCGATCATCGCCGACCGTGGCCAGATCGAGCAGATCATCATGAATCTCGTCGTGAACGCTCGAGATGCGACGTCAGGTTCCGGAACGATTCGCATCGAAACAGTCAACGTCGCGCGCGACGACATGCCCGTGGGCTCGATGGGCGCAACCACATCGGGGGATTTTGTGTGCCTTCGGGTCGCGGACACGGGCACCGGAATGGATGAAGCGACGCGCCTGCAGATCTTCGAGCCGTTCTTCACCACCAAGGAGTGGGGCAAGGGTACCGGGCTCGGCCTCTCGACGGTCGCCGGAATCGTGAAGGACGCCGGCGGTCATATTCAGGTGGAGAGCGAATTGGGCGTGGGGACGACGTTCTTGATCTATTTCCCTTCGGTCGGGTCCACGACCACGGTAAATCCCCACGCTGCGTTGCCGACACAGCTGGAGGGAAGCGAGACGGTACTCGTGGTCGAGGACGCCGCCGCCATTCGGTCTGCCGTGTGCGCGGTATTGCGACGCTACGGCTATGTAGTCCTCGAGGCACCCAACGGCGCTGCGGCCATCGAGTCGGCCGCGGAGTATCACAAACCGATTCACCTGCTGCTGACCGACGTCGTCATGCCGGAGATGAATGGCCGACAGCTCGCCGAACAGCTCAAGGAGTTGCGGCCGGAACTGCGCGTCCTGTACATGTCCGGCTACACGCATGACGTGCTGACCGAGAACGGCGTGCTCGGCACTGGGTTCGCGCTGCTGCACAAGCCCTTTACACCCGGACCGCTCGCCACCAAGGTGCGCACGGTTCTGGACGCCAAATGACCGTGACGACCGAGGAGGAACTCCTCAATCAGATCCCGAAACAACCCGTGCCTGGTCGGGCGCTGGCGATTTCTGTTGCGTCGCTCGCGATGCCGGTCGCTGCCGCGATCTGGCTGCCCGAGGGGGCGGGCCACACGCTCGGTACTCTCACTTGGCTCACGGCGCTGATCCCGGCGTTTCTGCTGGCGTATTATCGGGGGTTCGCCGGCGTCGCCGTCGCGTTGGCCGGCGGAATGGCGGTGATTACGGCGACGCAAATCAGCATCGTCGCATTCGGCATCAGCGAACCCGACTGGCCGTTGCTCGCGGCCATCGTCGGGGTGTATCTGGGCATCTCGCTCGGCATCGGGGCCCTCGCTGAACTGCTCCGCCGCGAGCGACGGGCCGCCGAGGAAATGGCGCTGCTCGACCGGCTCACGGGGCTGCCCAACCGGCGCCACGCCGACATGGTGCTTGAGCGGGAGTTCGCGAGCGCGTCGCGCGGTGGCGCGCTGGCCGTGGTGATATTCGACCTCGATAAGTTCAAGGCGATCAACGATCGATTCGGCCATGCGGCCGGTGACCGCGTACTTCAGGGGTTCGCGCGAGTGCTGGAGGCGAACACGCGACGGTCCGATCTCTGTGCCCGGTTCGGCGGCGAGGAGTTCATCGGCATTCTACGCGACGCGGACGCGAAGTCAGGGGCGATCTTCGCGAAGCGTGTGCTCGACCGCGTCCGTGAGATGGAGTGTCCATCGGGGCGACAAACGGTGAGTGCCGGAGTCGCGGCGTACGAGGATGGCATGGGCAGCTACGAGGTTCTCGTGGGGGCCGCGGACCGCGCGCTATACCAGGCCAAGGCGGGTGGGCGCGACATGGTATGTGTCGCGGCAGCCACAGCACCGACTTCGCGCGCCGATTCGATGGCCGCCACGATTACTGCAGCAGCAGCTCCACCGGCCGCTCTATTGGCGCCGCCGGCCGGCGAACTCCCGCTGGTATATGTGGTGGACGACGACGCGGCGGTGCTTGCCGTGGTCAAACGCATGCTCGACGGCCATGGCATGGTGCTCTGGACCACGACGAGCCCGGATGAAGCAATCAGACACTTTGCCGAGGCGCTGCCGGATGATCGCCCGGCGCTCATCATCACCGACATCATCATGCCGTCAATGACCGGGATGCGGATGATGGAGCAGATCGCCGAAGTCAAGTCCGACATTCCGGTCATCTACATGTCCGGATACGTCCACGGCGAAATCTCGTGGAACGGCATGGCCGGATCTGTCGTCGGGATTCTCGAGAAGCCACTGACGCCGGACAAGATGCGCGAAGCCGTCAACCGCGCACTTGCCGGCGCCGATGTGGGTAAAGCTGCATGAACGTTCTCATTGTTGACGACGAGGGGGACGTGCTCCGCACCGAGGTGCGAATCCTCGAGTCCACCGGTCACGTGTGTTTTGCGGCGGGCTCGTCCGAAGAGGCGCTCGAGATACTCGGGCGCGAGGCGATCGATGTTGCTGTCCTCGACGTCCGTCTTCCCGGCGAGAGCGGGCTGACGCTGGCGCGGACGATGCAGACCGGATTCCCGTTAGTCGGCGTCGTCATGGTGACGGGGGCGGCCGACTATTCGACGGTGACCGACGCCAGACTCGCCGGCGCCGTTGACTACATCACCAAGCCTGTGACCGTGACGGCCCTGGTGGCCGCGGTCGATCGAGCGGATGTTGTCCGTCAACGGCGCGCCGGGCACCGCCCCCCGGCGATACCGACTGCCGACCCGGCCACTCCGGTGTCTGCGGTGCCATCGGTTCCGCCGCGGTCCCGGGTATCGGGGGTTTCCGCGTCGCCGTTGTCGGAGGTGTCGCCGCTGTCGGAGGCGGCGTCGCTGTCGGCCGTGTCGCGTCTGATGGGGGCACAGCTGCTGTCGTCTGCCAACCGGCCGATCGACCGGCTGTTCCGTCTGATGTGCTCGCTCGGTGCCTCCGACCTTCACCTTTCGACCGGCGTCCAGCCGCTGGTCCGCATCGACGGCAAGATCGTTGCACTGGAGCGCAACGCCGCGGCGTTGACGTCGGCGGACCTCGTTCATCTGCTGAATCCGATCGTCCCCGACAAGAACCGGCAGGAGTTCGCGGAGCGCCACGACTCCGACTTCGCGTACGAGATCGATGGGTTGGCGCGATTTCGCGCGAACATTTTCGTGGACCGGAATGGCACGGCGGCCGTGTTCCGCGCGATTCCGACACGCATCATGACGGCCGAGCAACTCGGTCTGTCACCCGCCGTTATCGAGCTGTGCGAGATGCGCAAGGGGCTGGTGCTCGTCACCGGCCCCACGGGATCCGGCAAATCGACGACGCTCGCCGCTCTGGTTGACTACGTCAATCGAACCAGATCGGACCACATCGTCACGATCGAAGACCCGATCGAGTTCATCCACGCGAATCAGGGTTGTCTGATCAACCAGCGTGAGGTCCACAGTCACACGGAGTCGTTCAGGGACGCCCTGCGCGCGGCGCTGCGGGAAGATCCCGACGTGGTCCTGATCGGCGAGATGCGCGATCTGGAGACGACCGCGATCGCGCTCGAGACCGCCGAGACGGGACACCTGGTGTTTGGCACGCTGCACACGACCACTGCGGTATCGACCATCGATCGGATCATCGACCAATTCCCGGCCGACCGGCAGCCGCAGATCCGCGTGATGCTGTCGGAGTCGCTCCGGGGTGTCATCGCCCAAAGCCTGTGCCGAAAGATCGGCGGAGGCCGCGTTGCGGCCCTCGAAGTGCTGCTGGTCACGACCGCGATCAGCAACCTGATTCGCGAACATAAAACATTTCAGATTCCGTCGCTGATGCAGGTCGGGAGGGCGGCGGGCATGGTCACGCTCAACGACGCCTTGTTCGATCTGGTACGAAGCGGAACCGTGTCGGCGGAAGAAGCGCTGACACGGACGATCGACAAGGCCGGCTTCACCGCTATGCTGGCGCGGACGGGGCCGACGGCGGGCCAACCGGCATGACACCCGCCATGCGCACGACTAAGCCGACGCAGGCTGAAACCGCACTCCGCCTCGAAAACGCCGCGTTCCACGCCGCCGCCGACGCCATCGTCATCACCGACCGGGCCGGCACCATCGAGCGCGTCAATCCGGCGTTCACCGCGCTCACCGGGTATACCGCCGCCGACGCCCTGGGTAAGAACTCCTGGGACCTGGTCAAGTCCGGCAAGCATCCTCCCGAGTTTTTTGACGACGTATGGCAGACCATCGTTGCCGGTCGAACGTGGCGTGGCGAGACGATCAACCGCCGGAAAGACGGCAGTCTGTACACCGAGAGTCAGTCGGTAACGCCCATCCGCGATGGGGCGGGCGCCATCGCGCACTTCGTCGCGATCAAGTCAGACGTCAGCGGACGCTTGAAGCTCGAAGCTCGTCGGCTCCAATGGCAAGCGCTCGAGACGGCAGGGCACCTCGCCGGCGGCATCGCCCACGACTTCAACAACGTGCTCACCGTCATCAATGCGACGGCAGAGCTCGCGATGATGGACCTGAAAGAGGGCGACCCGCTGCGCGCCGATTGCGTTCAGATTCGCAGTGCTGGGCAGCGGGCGGCTCTATTGACCAAGCAACTGCTCGCCTTCAGTCGCAAACAGATCCTGAATCCCGAGGTACTCAGCCTGAGTACGCTCATCCACTCCATGAAAGACGCGCTCGTGCGCCTGATCGGCGAGCAGGTTGTTCTCGCGGTGCATGCACCGCATGGCGTGGGCAACGTCATCGCGGATTCCGCGCAGATGGAACAGGTCGTGACGAACCTGGCCGTCAATGCCCGCGACGCGATGGCCAATGGCGGGACGCTGACCATCGAGACACAGGACGTTGAGCTCGATGCAGCATTTGCCGCAGAGTACGAGTCCGTACATCCGGGGCCGCACGTGATGCTGGAGGTCCGCGACACCGGTTCCGGAATGGACGAGGAGGTTTGCAAAAGGATCTTCGAACCGTTCTTCACGACCAAGGGCCGTGGAAAGGGGCCCGGGCTTGGCCTGTCCACCGCGTACGGGATCATAAAGCAGAGCGGCGGCAGTATCTGGGTGGACAGCAAAGTCGGCAGGGGGACCACGTTCAAGATTTACCTGCCGCGGGTCGAGGAGAATGTCCGAGCGCCAATCCCCGTTGCGACGGAGGCATCGGTGCAATCCACCGAGACCATCCTCATCGTCGATGACGAAGAGTGGATTCGCCAGCTGGCCAAACGCATTCTCGAGGCGGCCGGTTACTCCGTGCTTGTGGCCGGCGGCGGCGACGAGGCCCTGGCCCTCCTCCAGCTGCACCGCGGAACAGTCCATCTACTGCTCACGGACGTCGTCATGCCGGGAATGACAGGGCTCGATCTGGCGGCAGTGGTCAAGGAGATCCGTCCGCAGACGAAGGTCCTCTACACATCGGGCTTTGCCATCTCCCTGATATTGCAGCAACGGGTGCGAGACGAGGCCATGCACTTTATCGGCAAGCCGTATACAGCTGAGGACCTGATGCGCAAGGTTCGCGAGGCACTCGGGTGAAAAGATCAGTAACTGGTAACTGGTAACTGGTAACTGGTAACTGGTAACTGGTAACTGGTAACTGGTAACTGGTAACTGGTAACTGGTAACTGGTAACTGGTAACTGGTAACTGGTAACTGGCAACCAGCAACCAGCAACCAGCAACCAGCAACCAGCAACCAGCAACCAGTTACCGCTTCACCCGGGCACGGGCTCGAACTTCGCCGTGAAATGGCGTAGCGCCTTCGGCTGCTCCACGATCCGCACCCCGCGAATGTCCTTGGCGATCGTGTTGACATGCACGAGCACCTCGGCCACGTAGTCCATGTGGCTCTGCGTGTAGACGCGGCGCGGAAACGCGAGGCGCACGAGCTCCAGATCGTGAGCGCGTTCGCTACCGTCCGGTTGCTGCCCAAACATCACCGATCCGATTTCGCACGCCCGGATACCCCCTTCTATATAGAGGGCGATCGACAGCGCCCACCCCGGATACTGGTGCGGCGGGATATGCGGCAGCCAGCTCTTGGCGTCGAGATAAAGCGCGTGGCCACCCGCTGGACGCACGATCGGAATGCCGGCCGCGATCATCTTCTCCGCCACGTACTCCACCGATCGGACACGGTACTGCAAGTAGTCGGGGTCGAGCGCCTCGTACAACCCAACCGCGATCGCCTCGAGGTCGTAGCCGGCGAGCCCGCCGTAGGTGGGGAACCCCTCGGTCAGAATGAGTGAGTTGCGACAGGTGGCGGCAAGCGCGTCGTCGTTCATCGCCAGAAATCCGCCGATGTTCGACATGCCGTCTTTCTTGGCGCTCATGGTGCAGCCGTCGGCGAGGCTGAACATTTCCTGCGCGATCTCGAGCGGCGACTTGTCGGCATATCCTGGCTCGCGCGTCTTGATGAACCACGCGTTCTCGGCAAAACGGCAGGCGTCGATAAAGAACGGCACGCCGAACGTGCGGCAGAGGGCGGATGTGCGCCGGATGTTCTCCATGCTCACCGGCTGCCCGCCCTCGGAGTTGTTGGTGACGGTGGTCATCACCAGCGGCACGTTGCCGGCGTTATCGCGCAACACCCGCTCGAGCGCGGCGACGTCCATGTTGCCCTTGAAGGGATGAATGGTTTGCGGCTGGTGTCCCTCGGCAATCGGCAGATTGAGGGCCACCGCACCGCAGTGCTCGACGTTCGCCCGCGTCGTGTCGAAGTGTGTGTTGTTCGGGACGATCGACCCGGCCACGAGCATGGCACGCGACAGGATGTGCTCGGCGGCTCGCCCCTGGTGCGTCGGGATCACGTGGCGAAACCCGGTGATCTCCGTGACCGATTTGACGAACGCGTGAAAGGAGCGGCCGCCGGCGTAGGACTCGTCGCCCCTCATCATCCCGGCCCACTGGTACACCGACATTGCGCCGGTTCCAGAATCGGTAAGCAGGTCGATGAGCACGTCCTCGGCATTGAGCTGAAAGACGTTGTAGTGCGCCGCGCGGATCGCCGCCGCCCGCTGCGCCTCGGTGGTCTGGCGGATCGGCTCGACCGTCTTGATGCGAAACGGCTCGATGATGGTCTTGAACTTCATCGCCGCCCCCGGCGTAATTGACTCGCGGAATCGTCCCCGCGCTGAATGTAGTGAGCCACAGCCGCGGCACACGGTTGTGCCCGGTCGCTCTGCAGTACATTTCCTGACAGAGAGGAATTCCGAAACCGATCACCAACCATGCCGCAGTACGGAGGCCAATTCTCAGCGAGACTGTTTCGCTACCCGGGCAAGGGTGGCTGGACGTTCGTGCCCGTGCCAGAGAAAGTCGCTCCCCGCGTTACCCATGGTTGGGGGCGGACGCCGGTCGAGGCCACGGTGGACGGATACACCTGGAAGACCAGCGTCTGGCGTGAAAAAACCGGGCGGACGCTTCTCGCCGTGCCAAAACGTGCCCGCGGCGCCAAAGGCGACGGCGACGCGGTGAAGGTCCGCATCGCCTTCACGACCCTGTAGCCGTGTTGACGGTTTTGGGCCGAGCAGGTGCGCGGTGGCGGCAGTATCTTGATCACCGCCGCTGGCAGTCACGGCTGCGCGGTCGATGCGACTATGTCAATTGAACTCCGAGGCCAACGATGCGTGCGACACGTTCACTGATCACAGCGGCCGTCCTCATGGTGACGCTCCCTTCGTTCGCCAGCGCCCAGGGCGACAAGAAGCCCGACATCACCGGCAAGTGGACGTTCACCACCCAGAGCGACTACGGCACGTCGACGCCGACGGTCTCCTTTACGCAAAAGGGTGACTCGCTCACCGGTCGGTACTCGTCGGCCACCCTTGGCGAACGCGACTTCATCGGCACCATCAAGGACGGCAAGCTCTACTTCGGATTCACCGCCGAAGCCGGAGGGCAGGAATTCCAGATGGCGTTCGCCGGGACGCTCGGCGCCAACGACGTGATGCAGGGGTCGATCGAGGCAGCGGGAACGGCGTTTGGCACGTTCAGCGCGGTCAGGCAGAAGAAGCCGCAGTTGTGACGGCACACGACGCGGGGCGCGGTGTGTGCTCTGCTCCTATTCCGTCCTCCACCCCATCGCCCGTGAATTCGCCCGCACCCGCGCGTCGCGGGTGACGACGGTGACCAAGGTTGGTTTGGCGCCGAGCAACTCCACCGTCGCGATGTGGATCGCGTCGAGCGTCCGAACCGGCTCGACGGGAAAGGGAAGTCCAACACGCGCGAGAACATCGTCTCCGACAGCCACGGACTCGCAGCTGCGCGCAAAGCTCGCCAGGGCGCCGACAACGGAGTATGCCGCCGCCGGCGAGATGCGACCGCTCGCTGCGGCGCGTTGAACCGCTCGCGCGGCCTCCCCGTGTGTGAGCGCGGATGTGATCAGGCGGCCGGCACCCCGGATGGCGCGCTGCGCCGACGCATCACCTTCGAGCAGAGCCGCGACGAGGGCGCTCGTCTCGACATACCGGGTGTGCATTGCCCCGGGGGTCGACACGGGCGGCGCTTCACTGACCCGTCCGCGCGAGCGCGGGGTCGCCGTCGATCGCCGCGTGCCGCGCTTAGCGCTCGTCACGATCTTCGTTGATCAACCGTGCCGCCGTCCCCTTGGGGAGCTTCAGTCTCGGCATGCCGGCGAGCGGATCCCCGGTCTCGAGCGCCGGCCGAATGACTCCCGACGCAACCAACTCTTCATAACGCGATCGATTCGCGGGGGCCTTTGCCGGGGGTACCAGTTCGGCGACGGGTCGTCCGCGATCGGTGATGACCACACGCTCTCCCGCCGCCGCCTGCGCGATGTAACGGCTGAGGTTGTCCTTGAGGTTACGAATGCCGGTGGTTCGCATGGCAGCAATGTAGCCTCGTGAGGCCACATTGGGCACCGCGGAGATAAATCGGGCTCCGACGGATCTACTTCTTTGACACCTGCGCCATCCGCTCGCGGAGCTCGTCGAACCAGTTGAGCACGATCATTGGCCGGGTGCCGGCACCGATTGGTCGGACCATAATGAAGGACTGTCCGTCGAGCGATGCGTCGTACGCAGCGTGGCTGCTCCCCAACTGGTAGATGTCAGTGAACAGCGTGTCGCGCCGCACGATAGCGAAGCCGGTCTTGGTCTCGACCTGCGCCGCGATGAGCTTGCGTCCGTCGCGGTAGAACAACTCGCGTCCGTTCGCCGACCAGACGGGCTCGTCACCGCCGTGCGTGGAGACCTGACGAAAGTTGGACGAATCCGTGGTGGCGCTCACGTACACCTCGGCGCGGCCGGACTGATTCGACACGAAGGCCAGCCACGCGCCGTCGAGCGACACGGCGGCCGTGAGTTCCGTAGCAGGCGTGTTGATGAACGGCGTCACCGTGCCAGGGGTCTTGTCGAACGTCACCCGGCTTATGTTGCCACCGGTTGTCGGCGCGGTAGTGATGGTGAAGCCGCCCTTGCCCGGGGCTGACCAGGTCAGGCCCGCGCCAGGCGAGAACGCGATCTGCGGGGTCCCGCTCCCGTCCGATGGCGCCCAGTAGTCGCCGCCGAAGCCGCCAGCGCGGGGGCGAACCCACCATGCCAGCCGGCGACCGTCGGGCGGCGACCACGCCGGCAGATCGCTCTGTCCGTCGGTGGTGAAACGCGACGAGGTGCCGGACAGCGTGTGGACCCAGATGTCGGACTTCCCGTTCGCATCGACTATCGTCATCGCGATTCGTTTGCCGTCGGGCGACAGGCGGGGATTCAGATACTGCTGGGTGTCGGCGCGTACGAACGTGTGCTGTCCCTTGCGGTCAACTCTGACCAACTGACCGAGTGGCGTTCCCGGCTGGTATACCATTGTTCCGTTGGCCGCGAACGCGATAGTCATTGCACCACCCTGACCCACATTCGCGCCGGATAGCACCGACACGCTGCCGAGCACCGGCACCGCCGGCTCTGTGATCTTCAGGCTCGACGGATCAAACCGAATACCTCGCACGCTCCCGTCAATGCGACTGAACAGCATGTGACCGGTGGGCACGTAGCGCGGATTGGACCCGTTCAACCCGAGTCGCTTGACGGTATGATCCGCGAACGAAACCACGGCGAGCGAATCGCCCTCGGCTCCCACGCCGGGATACCGCACGGCGAATAGGGCCGCCTTGCCGCCGGGCAGCACGTACGGCCAGATGTGGCGATTCTCGTGCCGGGCGGTGTCGGGCGTCGTCAAGCGTTCTGCTGTTCCACCGGCGGCGCTCACCCGCCAGAGCCCGGCGTTCGCGCCGGGAATGCGCGAATACACGACGACGTCGTTGTCGCCCCACGAGTAATTGACGACCTCCTCGGCAATTGTCGCCACCGGCCCACCGGCAAGCGAGACCCTTTGCAACCGGCCGGCGACGATGAAAGCAATCGACTCGCCCCCCGGAGAGAACTGCGGGCTCATCGCGTTGTCCGTACCCGGGATCGGCTTCGGCGTAACGTCGTCGAGCGCCCGCACGAAGATCCGGGGAGTCGGGTCGCCTCCGAGCCACGCGATCTGCTGCCCGTCGTTCGAGACGGCGACGTTCATGCCGATCCGGTCGGTGCGCAGGCGCACGCTATCAGCGAACGCGAGCGCGAAACGTGCCCGCTGTCCCGGCGCCGCCGTCGGGCGGCGCCACCCCCAGACCGCCGCCGCCAGCAGGGCAGCCGCCACGGCCGTCGCCACAATGAAGCCGCGCTTGAAGATGCGTGCCGCGTCGCGCTCTGCCTTGGAAGCGACACCGTACACGGCGAGCGTGGGCGCGTGGCCTTCCATCACCTTTCTGCTCGTCAACGCGTCGGCGAATTCATTGGCCGTGGGCCACCGGTCCGCGGGGAGTTTGGCCAGCCCGCGCTCGATCGCGTGTTCGACGTAGTCGGGTACTGTGGCCCGGACGGACCGCAGACCGCGCGGCGCATCCATGACGACGCGAGAGATGACGGCGGCGATCGTCGGCCCGGTGTGCGGCGGCTCGCCGGCGAGCATCTCGTAGGCAACCGCGGCGAGCGAATAGATGTCACTCCGACGGTCGACTGCCTTTTCGCCCGTCGCCTGCTCGGGACTCATGTAATGCGGTGTGCCAACCGACTGCCCGGTCTGCGTCAGCCGCTCGCCGCCGGCGTTGGTGACCGCGAGTGCGATGCCAAAGTCGGCGATGACCGGCTGCCCCTCGTGAATCATCACGTTCTCGGGCTTGAGGTCGCGATGGATCACGTCGTGCCGGTGCGCGTAGTCGAGCGCGCGTGCAATCGCCGCCGTGATACGAATCGCCTCGTCAACCGACAACACCGTCTCGCGCTCGAGCCGGGCGCGGAGCGTCTCGCCGTCCACAAACGGCATGACGTAGAAGAGCAGGCCCCCCGCTTCGCCCGAATCGAACAGGGGCAGCAGGTTCGGGTGTTGCAGGTTCGCCGTGACGCGGATCTCGGCCAAGAAACGATCGACGCCGAGCAGCGCGCCGAGTTCCTCCTTCAGCACTTTGACGGCGACCTTGCGATGGTGCTTGAGATCTTCCGCGAGGTAGACCGTCGCCATTCCGCCCTGGCCGAGTTCGCGCTCGATGCGGTAGCGGTCGGCGAGCGCCGCGCTCAGGCGATCCACCGGGGCAGTCATGTCGTGCAAACCTAGGGGAATCGGTCTGCTTCGGCCATCCGTGAGCGCAGGTACCAAACCAGTAGATTCATGACTCCGCAGGCGTCCTTGCCACTGACCCTAGCCGTCGAACCGATGTTCACGACGTGAGACTGATCGGCATCGCCCTCCTCGCCGGTCTCGGAATGTCGGCCTCCACAACGCTCGACGCCCAGGCGCCAGCGCCGCCCCCGCCAACCGCGGTCGTCACGGGGACGGTGAGAAATGGCGTCACGTCTGCTCCAATTCGGATCGCGGTCGCGCGTCTCGCCGGTGGCGGCGCCTCCACCCTCACGGACGACGCGGGACGTTTTCACATCGAGCTCCCGCTTGGCGAGCAACGGCTCGAGTTCCGGCGCATCGGGTTCCGCCCTGCCGCGGCGACCGTCGTTGTGCTGGCAAGCGGCGCGGTCGCCGACGTCAAGATGGAGCCGCTCCCAGTCGGCCTCGACCGGGTTCTCATCACGGCCCGCGATGACGCGGCACGGCGGATCATCTCCAGTGCGATACGGCGCAAGCAAGAGGCGCGCGGATCGATGCACGACTTTCACTACGACGGCGACGTCCGGCTCGTCGTCAGCGACCTGTCGAAGTCGGCGGACTCCGCCTCGTCCATTCTGCTCATTACCGAAACGCGGACCTCGGCGTATTGGGAGGCGCCGAATCAGTATCAGGAGACGATCGTCGCGCGCCGGCAGACAGGCAACATGGTCGCCGAGCGGAATCTGGTTGGCGTCGGGCAGATCGTGAACTTCAGCCGCGACCGCGTTCAACTGGGGCGTTTCGAGCTGGCGTCGCCGATCGCCGACGACGCGCTCGACAAGTACGAGTATCATGTGCTCGACACATTGGCCGTTGGTGGGCAGCGCGTGTTCCGCCTGTCGCTCGAGCCGGAGAACGACGGCACGCCGGCGTTCGCCGGCATCATCGACATCGTCGATTCGACGTTTGACGTCATGGGGATCGACGTTGGCGTCAACAACGCGGTTCGCCTCGGGCTGCTGCGAAACCTTCGCTACCAGCAGCGCTTCGGCGACGCTGGCGGGCACTGGATGCCGACGTCGATCGAGCTCACCGCCGACCTGCGGCTGCCGATTGGGTCGGCAACGTTCAGGCTCCAGCATCTGGCGCTGCTCTCGGGATTCCGGTTCGACCAACGGCAACGACCGAGCGGGCTGCCCGAGTATCGCATCGTCGTCGCCGACAGTGCGGATCGCGCCGACAGCGCGACCTGGTCGGTCCCGGCGGCGCGGGCCGTACCGCGGACCCCGGTGGAGGAGGCGGCGTGGATGCGGATCGACTCGATCGTGAGTGCGCCCGAGAGTCCCGGCCGGCGCGCGCTCCGCGCAGGCATCGGTGTCGCTTCGATCGCGACCAATCCTGACTTCTTTCATTTCAATCGCGTCGACGGTGTCTACGCGGGTGCGGGATGGACGTGGGTCAACCTGGCGGCGATGCCCGGTACCGAGCCGACCGTCAAGCTTGGCCATGCCGACGCGAGCAACCTCTGGCAGTACCGCGCCGGCGATCGTGTGCGGCTGTCCGAGTCGCGCCGCGTCTGGGTCGGCGCCACCTATCACGACGAGACAGTGAGTCGCCCGACGTTCACGTCGCCGGGATACAACTCGACGCTTCGCGCGCTATTCAGCTACATCGACCCGATCGACTACTACAGGGAACGCGGCTTGGTGACGTCGCTGACCACGAAAGTCGTGAACTTCGTCCAGTTCGATGCCGGCTACACCGATGCACGCCAGACGTCGCTTCCACTCGGCGTCAGCAAGCCACTCTTTGGTGGCGGTCGAGGTCGTGGGGGCAAGACGTTGACGATGCGCCCGAACGACTCGATCAATGACGGACACCTGCGCGCGTTTTCGGCCGCGCTGACCTACGATTCGCGCCCGATGCTGCGACAGGCGGGGAGGGACGTTCGCCTCGGCGGACTCCGCTGGACGCGGATGACGGTGGAGTCGGAACTGTCGCCCGGGAGCGTGTTGGGAAGCGACTTCGACTATCGCCGTTATGTGATACGGCTCGATCGCCGGCAGCAGAGCTTTGGCATGGGGGTGACGACCGTTCTCGCGACCGCAGGGCTGGGGACGGCGAGTCTGCCGGTGCAGCGATTCTTCAGGGTCGACGGCGGTGCTCGGGTGCTCGAGGCCCAGGCTCGGCCGTTCATCACCCTGCTCGATTCGAGTTTTGCCGCTCCCCGCGCCGCGATGTTCGCCGTACAGCACGATTTCGATCGCCTCCTGTTTACGAAGAGCAGGCTCCCGTTGGTGAAGGACATTCCGTTCACGATCGCCGTTCGCGGCGGCTTGTTCTGGACTGGTTTCGGCGGCCCATCGGGAGGGCGGAATGTCGCGGGCACTCCGTATCGCGAAGTTGGGTTCAGCGTCGGCAACCTCACGCCGTTCATCGCACCCTTCAATTTCAACGCCCGGTTCGCTTGGCAGCTCTCGGACTATCCAACGAGCCGGTTTCGGTTCACTATCGGGTTTGGGCAGTGATCCGCGGCTTCGCTGAAGAAACGGCAGCGGGCTGATCGGCTCTGTGACGACGTCTCACTCCACCAGGAAATCTCCAATGCGCCTCAACGCGATTACCCTCACGCTCATTCTGCCCATTGGGTCTGCGGCCGCTCAGGGAACCGCCGCCGACTACAAACGCGCTGATGACCTGAACAAGCGGTATCAGGGCCTTGCCGTCGACATTGCCGAGACTCCGCACTGGCTGCCGAGTTCCACAAAGCTCTGGTATCGCAAGTCGGTGACTGGCGGGAACGTCTTTGTGCTTGTCGATGTTGCAACGAAGGCAAAGAAGCCCGCGTTCGACCACGACAAAGTCGCGTCCGCGCTGACGACCGACAGCGCCAAGGTCACCGGCATCTCGCTTCCGTTCACGACCTTCGACTACGTGGACAACGAAACGGCGATCGGCTTTGTCGCCGAGCGTTCGATTTGGCGCTGCACGCTCGACACGTACAAGTGCGTGCGAACGGGACCGGCGCCCGGAGGAGGACGGGGAGGCCGTGGCGGCGCCGCAAGTCCGATCGTCGAAGACGACTCGCTGCCCAACGAAGGCCCGTCGCCGGAAGAGCTGAGCTTTGCCGAAGAGACGAGAGCGCTGCTGCAACAGCCGGGCGGTCGCGGCGGCAACGGACAGTTCCGCGATACGCTGCGCGTTTCGCCCGACGGCACAATGGAAGCGGTCTACCAGAGTTACAACATCTTCGTCCGCACGATCGGCCCGTCGGGGAAAGGGCCGCTGTCGCAACTCAGCTTCGACGGCCGCGAGTCGTCGCCGTACTCATTTCAGTCGGTCATCTGGTCGCCCGACTCGAAGAAGATCTTCGCGACGCGGATCACGCCCGGCGACAACCGGATGGTGCACTACGTCCTGTCGTCGCCAGCGGATCAACTCCAGCCGAGGGACACGGCGCGGACGTACGACAAGCCGGGCGATGTGCGGCCGCTCCGCGAGCCGGTGGTCTTGGACGTCGCAACGCGCAGCACGACGCACATCGATCAGGCGCTGTTTCCGAATGCGTACCTGATCAGCCAGTTCCGTTGGTACAGGGACAGCCGGGGCTTCACCTTTGAGTACAACGAGCGCGGGCATCAGACCTATCGCGTGATCGAGGTAAGCGCGACGACCGGCGCCACGCGCTCCGTGATCGAAGAGCGGTCGCCGACTTTCATCTACTACAACACGACCAACGAGGGGTTGTCGGCCGGCAAGCACTATCGCTTTGACGTGAGTGACGGCAAGGAGATCGTCTGGATGTCCGAGCGCGACGGGTGGAATCACCTCTACCTGTACGACGGCGCCACCGGCCGCGTGAAGAACCAGATCACCAAAGGCGAGTGGGTCGTGCGCAACGTCGAGCGCGTCGACACCGTGGCGCGTCAGATCTACTTCTCCGGCAACGGCATGACCGCCGGAGAAGATCCGTACCTGCTGCACCATTTCCGCATCAACCTCGATGGAACCGGGCTCACGCCCCTGACGCCGGCAAAAGGCAACCACGCCATCGCCTGGTCGCCGGACGCCAAATATTACGCCGATACCTATTCGCAGGTGGACGCGGCGCCGGTGACCGAGATCCGGAGCGCCGCCGATCGTTCGCTCGCGATGACGCTCGAGAAGCCCGACCTGTCCGCGCTCACCAAGGCGGGGTGGAGTGCGCCCGAAGTGTTCGTGTCCAAGGCGCGCGACGGCAAGACCGACATCTGGGGCGTGATCTACCGGCCGAGCAACTATGACGCGAAGAAAAAATACCCGGTGATCGAGAACATCTATGCCGGTCCGCAGGGGTCGTTCGTGCCGAAGACCTTCAGCGTCAACAACGGCATGCGCAATCTGGCCGAGCTCGGGTTCATCGTCGTGCAGATCGACGGGCTGGGGACGTCGAATCGCTCGAAGGCGTTCCACGACGTCGCGTTCAAGGATCTCGGCGACGCTGGGTTCGCCGACCGCATCCTCTGGCACAAGGCGGTCGCGGCGAAGTACACATCATACGACCTCACGCGCGTCGGCATCTACGGCACCTCAGCCGGCGGTCAGAACGCGCTCGGCGGGTTGCTCTTCCATCCCGAGTTCTATAAGGTCGGATTCTCGGCCGCGGGCTGCCACGACAATCGCATGGACAAGATGTGGTGGAACGAGCAGTGGATGGGATGGCCGATCGGACCGCAGTACGTCGCCAGCTCGAACATGGAGAACGCCGGCAAGCTGCAAGGCAAGCTGCTGCTCGTCGTCGGGGAGTACGACACCAACGTCGATCCCTCATCGACGATGCAGGTGGTCAATGCGCTGATCAACGCGAACAAGATGTTTGACCTGCTGTACATCCCGAACGCGGGTCACGGCTCCGGCGGCGTCTACGGCGAGAAGAAGCGGAATGACTTCTTCGTCCACAATCTGCTAGGCGTCGAAGCGCTGGACCGCAACACGGACGTGAGCGTGAGCACTAAGCACTAAGCGAACTGACAGCTCGAGCGCGAGCTCAAGCTCGAGCTCGCGCTATCCGTTGGCTCAGTGCTAATTGCTCATGCTCAGTCGGGCTTTGCGTTGATGAAGTGCACCTCGACCACGCGTTGTAACTCGGTCCGCACTTCGCCGTCGCGCAGCTTCATCACGGCGGCCCGGAAAGCGCCGATGATTGGAACGCCGGGGACGATTTCGGTGAAGAACGTCGTCACCGTATGCCCGGTGATCTGGCCGCTCAGCGCGTACGGAACCCTGGACAAGGTCATCTCGGCACGCCGGATCTGGTAGTTCTTCGGATCGAGAAAGATCGCGCCCTCGACATCCGGTTCCTTGATCCGCTGATCCGGCATGAAGTCGACGCGGATCAGTGTCATGCTGTCGATCTCGACGATACCGCCGTAGTCGAAGCAGTGGGCCTTGGCAAAGTTGTCGTCGGCAAAGTCGCCGAGCCCCGGCAGGTGCATGTTCGTGATGGTCGTCGTCTTGTTTTCGACGATCATCTTGCCGGCCTCGTACTTCCAGGCCCGGATGCTCGCGCCGGAGAGCGTCTCGATCGGCGTTCGCTCGATGACCGAATCCTTGATCGTGGTCACGAACTGGCGCTCTGATGCATAGACGTACGGGTTCGTCAGGCTGAGCAACCGGAACTGATTGGCGTTTTCCCTGAGCTGTTCGTAGAGCTGCACGAGGCCCGGGTCCGACTTCTTGCCCGGCGCGCCGGGGTCGGTGCAAACGCGGCTCACGGCATAGACCGGGGGCAGTTGAATCGCGAGCCGCGTCATCTGCAGCGCGACGCGAATCGTGTCGCCGCGATTGATGCGGACGGTCTGCTCGATGGGCGCGAATCCGATGTGCCGCGCGCGGAGCGTCACGTCGCCGGCGGCGATGCCCTCGATCTGAAAATGGCCGGCTGAGTCGGTGAACTGCGCGTTCTTGCCGTTGATCGTGATCGAGGCGTAGGGCAGGGGAGCGCCCGGATCGCGAGCGACGACGCGGCCGGCGATGACCGTCGTCGTGTTGATCTGCCCGGCGATCAGCGACGGGGTCGCTACGGCAAACGCGAGGGCGGCGAAGAAAGTCTGTCTCATGGGCACCAACAGTCATACGGACAGGCAAGGGGATTGGTTGAATGTGAGCTGAGCTTGAGCGTGAGCACTTAGCACTTAGCTAACTGCTAGCTCGCGCTCGCGCTCGAGCCCAAGCTCGGGCTATCGGTTAGCTAAGTGCTAAGTGCTCACGCTCGGGCTATCGGTTAGCTAAGTGCTAAGTGCTCACGCTCGGGCTCGGCTCTGCCTTACGTTTCACCAATGACTCCCCGTTCGGATGAGACGTGGATGCGCCTCGCCCTTGATAGCGCCCGTGAAGCCGGTGTCGCCGGCGACGTTCCCGTGGGCGCGGTGATTGTCCGTGGCAATGAGGTGCTTGCCCGCGCGGCGAACCGCACCGTGCGGGACAAGGACCCGACCGGCCACGCCGAACTGCTCGCCATCCGCGAAGCGGCGCGCAAGATCGGCGACTGGCGCCTGACCGGATGCACGCTGTACGTCACGCTCGAGCCGTGCGCGATGTGTGCCGGTGCGATCGTCCTCGCGCGTCTCGACCGCGTCGTCTTTGGCGCGTTCGATGACAAGGCGGGGATGGCGGGATCGGTCGGCGACTTTCTGCGGCACCCCAGACTCAACCATCGGCCCGAGGTGCTCGCGCGCGTGCTCAGCGATGAAGCGGGAACGCTCCTCGCCGAGTTCTTCCGCGAACGGCGGTAGATCCGCGCCTTACGGGCGGAGCGTGAGCTTCTGCACGCGCCAGTTCAACAACTCGGCGACGTACAGTTCGGTCTCGGTCGGGCAGGCGATCTCGTGAACCCAGCCGAACTGCTTCGGTTCCTTGCCCGCCTCGCCAAGCACGCCGAGCACCTGCCCGTCGAGCGTCAGCTTGTAGATGCGCCCCGGCACGGCGTCGGCGACGAACATCATCTGATTCGGTCCGGGCGTGATGCACATCGCCCACGGCGCGCCCGACACGGACAGCGAATTCGGTCCCGGAGCGCCGCCGATGAGGACGTTCACGTCCCTTGTGTACGGCACGTCGATCGTGAACTGTTTGATGAACGTGCCGGCGGTGTCAAAGACCTGAATACGGCGGTTGGTGCGATCGCCGACGTAGATGTTCCCCTTGGCGTCGCTGGCGATCGTGTGAAGAATGTTGAACTGGCCGGGCTCGGTGCCACGCGAGCCCCATGTCTTCAGCCAACGGCCGTTCTTGTCGACTTTCACAACGCGTGAGTTGCCGTAGCCATCGGCGATGTAGCTGTTGCCGGCGGGATCCCAGGCGACGTCCGCGGGACGGTTGAACGTCCCCCAACCGGCGCGCGGCGGTGGTGCGCCCGGGGCAGGTACCGCGGCGGGTTCAACCGCTTCTTCGCGCCGGCCGAGCACCATCAGCACGCGGCCGTCGGGCGCGAACTTGATGATCATGTTCGTCCCTTCGTCGGTCGCCCAGATGTTGTCGTCTTTATCGACACGCACCGTGTGCGCAAACGCGAAGCCGTACAGGTTCTGGCCGATCTCGCGGATGTACTTGCCGTCGGGCGCGAACTCGAACAGCTGGGCCGCGGTCGCGCCGTGCACTGTGGTGCGCTCACCGGTGCGCGAAAAGACGAAGATGTGGCGCTGCGAGTTTACCGCCACGCCGGCCACTTCGCCGAAGTACATCCCCGGCGGGAGCTTGAGCAAGTCTATGTTAGCGTCGAACCGGATGTCAGGAACGGCTTGTTGGGCGCCGGCCAACGGTGCGGCGATGGCGAGGAGCAACGAGATTGTAAGGCGCTTCACTGGGACTCCGGTGCGTGGGGGGTAGAGCAGTCGAGGGGGATACTATACGGACTGCGTGGCTCACCCGTCGAGTACAGCGGCAAAGAAACGCTCGACGTCGAGCACGAATGGCTCGGCGGCGCCCGCCGGCTCCCAGACGAGTCGCGCCGTGATGATTTCCGGGCGTGTGTCGCCGGGTGTCCAACGCTCGACCATGCGCGCGTCCGGGTCGACGATCCAGTATTCGGCAACGTGACGTTGGTATTTTGGACGCTTTCTCACCCGATCGTGGCGGCCGCTGGACGGCGATATGACTTCGATCGCGAGGATCAGTTCGCGGACCGGCATCTCGCCACCCAGTCGAAACCGCTCCGCTTCGGTGGAGGGCACGACGAACACGTCGGGTTGGCTGATGAATTCGGGTTCGAGTTCAACGTCGCTTGGTGACGTCAGCACGACGCCGACGGGGTGTGATTGGAGGAAGTTACCCAGGAGGACGAGGAGCTCCGTGACCACCCGCTGGTGGAAGAAGTGCGGCGACGGCGTCACGAGCAGTTCGCCGTCCACGAGTTCGTACCGCGGCGTCGCGAGCTCGGTCTCGGCGATGAGCTCCCGGACCTCGCGGGCCGTCCAGCGTCGTGAATCCATCGCAGGCATGGCCATAGTGTGCTCGGCTGGATAGAAGATGGGCAAGAGGGCATCGCGCACGATCGGCGGTCGTGATCGTGTCGCCGTCACCGAATCGCCGCCTGCGGCGTGATTCCCGCGCGGCAGCTGAAGAGGGCCGCCGATATCGGCTTCGTGAAAAGCCGCCGATTTCGTTGACCCTGGCGCTGTCAGCCGACTATTTTTTCCAAGCTCAGTTGGACAGGTGGCCGAGTGGTTGAAGGCACCGGTCTCGAAAACCGGCGTACCGGTTAACCCGGTACCGTGAGTTCGAATCTCACCCTGTCCGTCCCGCAGCGCGTTGTGGTGAAGTCGTCCATCCGTGCCGTGGTTGTTGCAAGGGTAGGCGGCCTCGCTACTCATATATATAGAAGGGACGGGTGGCCGAGTGGTTTAAGGCGCACGCCTGGAAAGTGTGTGTACGTGAAAGCGTACCGTGGGTTCGAATCCCACCCCGTCCGTATACAAGAATAGAGCATGCCGACCAGAACGGCCGCCCATCCCGGGCGGCCGTTCTAGTTCCCGCCGTTCGGCGACTACGGCGTCTTCTTTGCTGCCGCCGCCTTGCGCTTCCAATACCCCGGGTCGGCCGTAATCCATGCCGGGGCCGGGTTGCTCTGCTGCGGAGCGAATGAGAAGAGATCAGTCTGACTGCTGATGACTGCGGCTGCAGTGTTCGCGAGCATCTTATTGAGGGCCGTCGAGTCGCCCAGCGCCGCGGTGTAGGCCGCGCTGGTATGGAAGGTCGCGTCGCGATCGATTTCGGCCAGCGACGTCCGCGCCGTAAAGATGAAGTACGTCCCCGCCGGGGCGCCGACGGCGGCCTGCCACATTGAGTATTTGTCCGGCGCCTTCGCACTCTCGTGCGCCGCCTTCTGCTTCTTTCGATTCGCCACATACTCGGGGTCGTGCCCCGGCCGCACCGAGACGCGCGTCACGGAGAAATACCGGCTGGCCGCAATGTCGGACGGACCGCCGTAACTCAGATCTTCCCGGAACGTCAGCGTCATCCCGCGACCGTCACTGAGGTACGCGTCTTCTTTCGGGGAAAACTGTTTGTCGATGCCGCTGAGCGTCGAGTTCGCGCCATAGGCCTTGTCGGCCTTTTCGGCATCTTCCCACGTAGGGAACGCAGTGATGTACCAGCTTTCCGGTGCGCCGGTCATCGCCTTGATGGCGAGCATCGTCGTTGGAGCCTTGGCCGCCACCGATGCCCCAGCCCAGGCTTCTTCGAGCGCATCGTGGGCATCCCCCTTTCCGGGCTTGACCGTCTCTCGATAGATCCTGAGGACATTGGGGGCAGCGGCCACAGGGGTGGCCTGCGCAGCGAGCGCCATCGGTCCGAGCACGGCGATGGCAAGCGAAAGACGAGTGGACATTGTTCTCATGATGGCTCCTGGGGCGGACGGGGACGGAACGAGGACAAGCGAAAGTACCACCTTCCGCCTATTGCGCCAGACCGATCGAAGCCGGTCAAACCAGCTCTCCAGAATCAGGTACCGCGATTTCTGCGCGGCGGCTGGTGTTGCCTCGCTTCCAGCAACCGCAACGACGAACCGCCGTCCGTCGGCGTACATGGACCGTGCTTGCCGATTGCCGCCGGCAAAGTCACTTTTGCACTCCGTTGTTCCGATACGCGAGGGGTTCATGAGTGCAGAAGTGCCATGCCCGGTTTGTAAACAGCCGATCGCTGCAACTTCGGCGCGCTGTCTGCATTGCGGCACGGATTTTTCGGCGCCGACCATGGTGGCTGCGACTGGAAGCACACTGACGCGGTTGAGCACCGGCCAGCCCGCGGAATCGCAGCCGCTGCTCGAGGACCTGGTTGCAACGCTGGGCCAGCGGTTCCATGGACTTCGCCGCCTCGGTCGCGGCGGAATGGGCGAAGTGTTTCTCGGTCGCGATCCGTTGCTGAAGCGCGATGTCGCGATCAAGGTGCTCGCGCCCGAATGGGCGGCGGACACGTCGGCGCGTGAGCGATTCGTGCGCGAAGCGCAAGCGGCGGCGGCGGTCGCGCATCCAAACGTTGTCAGCATTTTTCAGGTCGGCGAATTGCAGACGACGCGGTCGCCGTATTTCATCATGCAGTTCATCGAGGGGAACACCCTCGATCAGGAGTTTCCGCAGGGAACTCCTGCCCCTGAGGCGTCGGCGCGGCGGATCATCGCCGAGGTGGCGGCAGCGCTCGCCGCGGCCCACGCACGCGGATTGGTGCACCGGGACATCAAGACGAGCAACATCATGCTCGATCCGCACACTGGACGGGCTGTCGTACTCGACTTCGGCATCAGCGC
>Ga0315281_10003294_pt1 | contig 23744 bp, 23 predicted proteins | sample YL17G07_0_MG_FD_204540 | JGI IMG/M metagenome (GOLD analysis project Ga0315281, IMG submission 204540) | Sediment microbial communities from Yellowstone Lake, YNP, Wyoming, USA - YL17G07_0 | ecosystem: Environmental > Aquatic > Freshwater > Lake > Sediment | place: USA: Wyoming | collected... | reverse complement strand
CCCCGAACTGGCCGCCGAGATGCGCCGACAGAAGGTCGTGAACTTCGAGATGGAAGCATCGGCCATGCTCGTGCTGGCCGGGCTGGCGGGCTGCCGCGCGGGCGTCGTCTGCACCGTCTATGCGCAGCGGACCACGGGCCGTTTCGCGTCCGGTGAGCAGCAGGATCGCGGCCAGGCGGCCTGCATCGATACGGGGCTAGAGGCACTTTGCCTGCTGGCCGAGATGGACGAAGCCGTCGTGGCCGCGGGGGCGGCTCACTGGCGGCCATCCCTCTGGGCGCCGATGGCGTCCTGACGGAGCCGATAGCGACGGACGGCGGGCATCTGCCCGGCGCCGTCACCAGCACCCGGGCAGCCCGGGAGGAGGACGAGCGAACCATGACCATGGGCTACTGCGTCAAGGACAAGGAAAAGGTCGAGATGAAGGATGCGAAGCGCATCACCATGAAGAACGGCAAGCCCGCAACGCAGGGCGTCTGCCCCAAGTGCGGCACCAAGGTCTTCCGCATCGGAGCCTGAGCGTCGTTCCGCCAGCCTCAAGGACCCCGGCTCAGCCGGGGTCCTTGGTTCAAGGGGAGCCGAGCTGGGCGGTTTGGTACGATTCGCGCGACATGATGGGCAGGGCGGCTCCGCCGCGCCGTGACGCACGACCGCGCCCCGCGTTCCCGCTCGCCGGCGGCCCCATCCTGGCCCTTGATCTCGGTGCCAGCCGGATCCGGGCTGCAGTGGTCGACCTCGACGGGCGCCTTCGATCGCGATCGGACGGTCCCACCCCGGTCGGCGATGGGCCCGACGCCGTCGTCCGGGCCTGCCTCGACCTCCTGCACGTCGCGCGTGATGCCGCCGGGGTTTCCGTCGTCGCCGTCGGGGTGGCCGCACCGGGACCGCTCGATCCATGGACCGGCACGCTCACCGACCCTCCCAACCTGGGACCCCTGTTCCATGACGTCCCGCTCGGCGCGCCGATCGCCGCGGCGCTCTCCCTGCCCGTGGCCGTCGACCGCGACACGCAGGTCGCGTTGCTGGCCGAAGCCAGGTTCGGCGCCGGCGCGGGCGCCCGCGATGTCGTCTACCTGACCGTGTCGACCGGTATCGGCGGCGCCGTGCTCATCGACGGGCGGCCCCTCGTCGGCCCGGACGGCAGCGCTGGGGAGCTGGGGCATCTGTGTGTCGATCTCGATGGACCGACCTGCGGCTGCGGTGCGCGCGGCCACCTCGAGGCGCTCGCCTCGGGCTCGGCGATCGCCCGCCAGGCGCGGGAGTCGGGAAGCTTCGGTGCAGCCGTGACGGCCCGCGACGTGGCCGCCGCGGAGGAGGCCGGCGATGCCACGGCGAAAATGATCATGGAACAAGCGCGGCGCGCGTTCGCAGCTGCCTGCGTGAGCATCGTCGATATCTTCGACCCGCAGCTCATCGTCGTGGGCGGCAGCGTTGCCCGCAACCAGGGCGAGCGCTGGCTCGGCCCAGCGCGGGATGAGGTGAAGCGCCGTGCCCTCCGCGCTGCGGGCCGCCGCGTGCGCATCGTACCCGCGCAGCTCGGCGACGACGTCGGGCTCGTCGGCGCGCAGCCGCTCATCGGCGCTCGCGCCCGGGACGCGGCGCTCATCGATCCGCCCAGTGTCTCAGCAGGTCGAATGCCCGTCGGTGTCGCCACCGCCGGACATTGATCGGCGAACGCGCCACGACCCCAGGAGGGTATCTCACCAACATGGTCACCCGCGTCGGTATCAACGGCTTCGGCCGGATCGGTCGCCAAACGCTCAAGGCGCTGCTGGAGCGCACGCCGCAGGTCGAGGTCGTGGCCGTCAACGACCTCGTCGACACGGCCATGAACGCCTTGCTCTTCAAGCACGATTCGACCTACGGCGCGTATCCCGGCTCCGTTTCTCATACCGACGATGCGATCGTCATCGATGGCCGCGAGATCAAGGTGCTCCAGCTGAAGGACCCTGCCCAACTGCCCTGGCGCGACCTGGGCGTGGACATCGTGGTCGAGTCGACGGGCATCTTCACCGACGCCGAGAAGGCGCAGGCGCACCGCATGGCAGGCGCCAGGAAAGTGATCATCAGCGCCCCCGCCAAGAACGAGGACGTGACCATCGTGCTCGGTGTGAACGAGGCGACGTACGATCCGGAGCGTCATCACATCATCAGCAATGCCAGCTGCACGACCAACTGTCTGGCCCCGGCGGCCAAGGTCGTACACGACGGCTGGACCATCCGGCGCGGCCTGATGAACACCATCCACTCGTACACCAACGACCAGCGCATCCTCGACGTGGCGCACAAGGATCCGCGGCGTGCGCGCTCCGCGGGCCAGAACATCATCCCCACCACGACCGGGGCGGCGAAGGCTCTGGCGCTGGTCATCCCCGACCTGAAGGGCCGCTTCGACGGCTTCAGCCTGCGCGTGCCGACGCCCACCGTGAGCGTCGTCGACTTCACGGCCGAACTGACGCGATCGGCCAGCGTGGAGGAGCTCAACGAGGCCTTCCGCGCCGCCGCCGCCGGACCGATGGCCGGTATCCTGGGCGTCAGCGACGAGCCCCTCGTGTCGAGTGATTTCCGGGGCGACAGCCGTTCGGCGATCATCGATGCCGCGAGCACGATGTCGCTGGGCGGGGACTTCGTGAAGGTCATCGCCTGGTACGACAACGAATGGGGTTACAGCTGCCGCGTGGCGGACCTCGTCGGCTACGTCGCCGCCCGCCTGTAGCGGCCGCCCGCCAACTCCATGGACAAGCTCACCGTCCGCGACTTCGATCCCGCCGGCAAGCGGGTCCTCGTGCGCGTCGACTTCAACGTGCCCATCTCCGACGGCAAGGTCGTCGACGACTCCCGCATCCGGGGCGCGCTGCCCACCATCCGCTATCTCCTGGAACGGGGCGCCATCGTCATCCTGGCCAGCCATCTGGGCCGGCCGGGGGGCAAGGTGAGCGACACCTACCGGCTCCGTCCGGTCGGGCTGCGCCTCTCCGAACTGCTCCGACTCTCCGTGCGCGTGACCGGCGATGCGCTTGGTGTGGGCACCCTCGATGCCCTCGCCCGCCTCAAGCCCGGTCAGGCCATCATGCTCGAGAACCTGCGCTTCCACGCCCAGGAGGAGGCCAACGATCCGGCCTTCGCGAAGAAGCTGGCCAGCTACGCCGACGTCTACGTCAATGACGCCTTCGGCACGGCGCATCGGGCGCACGCCTCGACGGTGGGCATCACCGCGTTCCTGCCGGCCTATGCGGGCCTGCTCATGGAGCGTGAGATCGCGGTCCTCTCGGGTCTGCTCGAGGCACCGGCGCGGCCCTTCGCCGCGATCATCGGCGGTGCCAAGGTGTCCGACAAGCTGAAGGTGCTCGAGCATCTGATGGGCCTCGTGGACACCTTCGTCGTCGCCGGCGGCATGGCCAACACGTTCCTCGTGGCCAAGGGCTGGACCGTCGGCAAGAGCCTCCTCGAGCGCGACCGCGTCGAGGACGCCGCACGCATCCTGGCCCTGGCCGAGGCTAAGGGCGTGCGCTTCGTGTTGCCCAGCGATGTGGTCGTGGCCAAGGAAGTGACGCGCGGTGCCGACCACAAGCTCGTGCCCGCCAACAAGATCCCCAACTCATGGTCGGTGGTGGATGCCGGTCCGGCCAGCATGACCGCCTTCATCGACGCGCTGGCCGATGCCCGGACCATCTTCTGGAACGGGCCGCTGGGCGTCTTCGAAGTGCCCGCCTTCGGCGCGGGCACGCGCGAGATGGCCCGCTTCCTGGCCGCGCGCGCGGACGAGGGCGTGACCGTGGTGGTGGGCGGCGGCGACTCGGTAGCCGCCGTCGAGCAGCTGAAGCTGGCCTCCAAGATGAGCCACATCTCGACCGGGGGCGGAGCGTCGCTGGAGTTCCTCGAAGGGCGCGAGCTGCCCGGGATCGCCGCGCTGTTGGACCGGCCGGGCAGCCCGTCCAACGAAAAGGTGCCATGACCGCGATCGAATCCATCGACGCGCGGGAGATCCTCGACTCGCGGGGCAATCCGACCATCGAGGTCGACGTCGTGCTGGCCGGCGGCGCGACCGGGCGTGCGGCCGTGCCCTCGGGCGCCTCGACCGGCGCGCACGAGGCGGTCGAGCTGCGCGACGGCGATAGCAAACGCTACGGCGGCAAGGGCGTGCTCAAGGCGGTCGATAGCGTGCTCGAGACGATCGCGCCGGCGCTGCTTGGCGCGGACGCCAGCGACCAGGCGGCCATCGATGAGATGCTCATCAACCTCGACGGCACTCCCGACAAGAGCAGGCTCGGCGCCAATGCCATCGTGGGCGTCTCGCTTGCCTGTGCGCACGCCGTGGCGGCGTCGTATGGCCTGCCGCTCTACCGCTACCTTGGAGGGGCGCGGGCGACCACGTTGCCCATGCCCATGTTCAACATCCTCAACGGCGGCCGGCACGCGTCGGACTCCACGGACTTCCAGGAGTTCATGGTCATGCCCGTCGGTGCGCCCACGTTCGCCGAGGCGGTGCGAGCCGGCTCCGAGGTATTCCAGGCGCTCCGGGCGGTGCTCCATGACGACGGTTTCGCCACCGGGCAAGGTGACGAGGGTGGTTTCGCGCCGGCGCTGCCGTCCAACGAGGCGGCCCTCGAAACGATCCTCAGGGCGGTCGAGCTGGCTGGCTATCGGCCCGGCGAAGAGGTCGCCATCGCCCTCGACCCGGCGGCGACCGAACTGCTCGACCGCGACGTCCCAGCGACGGCCGAGAGCGAACTGACCTATCGACTGGCCAAGGAAGGGCGTCGCCTGCGTACTGCCGAGATGGTCGACTTCTGGGTCGACTGGGTGGCACGCTACCCCATCGTCTCGCTCGAGGACGGCCTGGCCGAGGATGACTGGCTGGGTTGGCGGCTGCTGACCGAGCGCCTCGGCTCCCGCTGCCAGGTCGTCGGCGATGACATCTTCGTGACCGATACGGATCGGCTGGCCCGTGGCATCGAAGAGCACTCTGCGAATGCGGTGCTCATCAAAGTCAACCAGATCGGCACGCTCTCGGAGACGATGGCCGCGATCACGATGGCCCACGGACACGGCTGGGGAGCGATCATCAGTCATCGCTCTGGCGAGACCGAGGACACCACCATCGCCGACATCGCCGTGGCCGCGGGGACCGGCCAGATCAAGACCGGTGCACCGTCTCGGTCCGAACGTGTAGCCAAGTACAACCGCCTGCTGCGCATCGAGGATGAGCTCGGCGCCGCGGCCCGGTTTCCCGGTGCTGCCGCCCTGGCGCGGTCGCCATGGTGAGCCGGTTCATCGACCGAGGGGCGATCTTCGCGGGCTGGGTAGGGCTGGGCATGGCCGTGGTCATGGTCGTTGGCCTCGAGCTGATCATCGCTGTGCAATCGCTGGTCTTCCTGTTCGCCGTGCCGGCCGGCCTGCTCATCGGCTCCTACGCCAACGCTCGCTCCGAGCGCCGGCGGCCGTGGGCGCGCGTGATCGCCAACGCCGCGTGGGCGGGCTTGGTCACGGCCTTCTCGCTGGCCATCCTCTATGGCAGCGTGCGGCTGCTCTTCGTGTATGCGGATTCGGGGTATCGAGATCCGGGACAGGGCGGTCCGCTGGCGTGCGCCACGGGACCCGCCTGCACCTACCAGCGCTACCTCGGCACGGGGCGGGGCCCGGAGCTTGAGCTGGCCGGCGTGTTTGACGCGGCAGGCTTCGAGCGCTTCGTGCTCCAGGGTCAGTTCAACGCTGCGCTGGCCGTCGTGACGCTCACGCTCGGCGGCGCGGTGCTGGGAGGAGCGGTCCACGGCCTTCGACGCGCGGAGGTTCCGGCATGAGGCCGCATGATCTGGATCTTGCCGCCTTGGGAGCGTATCGGAGACCAGATCGTGCGCTGGAGCGCCGTGGGCGGCGCGCGCAGTAGTGTCCATGCGCCGATGAGCCCGCCGAGCGACATCATGCTCGCCGATCTGCGTCGCCAGGCCGTTCCCGCACTTCTCGACGCCGCGATGGCGCTCCTGCTCTCGGACGCCCTCGATCCGGCGAGTCGCCAACCCTTTCTCGCGCGCTGGCAGTTCGTGACGGGCACCGGCGCCTGACGCCGAACACCGCGCTGGCCGCCATCGGGCGGCGACGTTGCCTCAGCTCGATTTCTTGGCGGCGGGCTTCCTCGTGGCCGGCTTCGGGGCGCTGACCTTTGCCTTGCTGGCCTTGGCAGCGGTCGTCTTTGCGGCCGATGCCTTGGTCGCTGATGCCTTGGGCGCCGCCGCCTTCGTGATCGTTGTTACAGCTGCCTTGGGTGCGCCGGCAGCCTTCACCGTGGCCGGCTTGGCCGCCGTGGCCTTGGCCGCCTTCGTCGCGGCAGCCTTGCCCGGCGCCTTGACAGCCGGCGTCTCCGACGTCGCCGGGGCTGTGGACTCCGCTCGCGTCGAACGAGTCAACGCGGCACGGGCCTTGCCGGCGGCCGTCTGCTCGCCCTTGGCCTTGGTCGCCTTGGAAGCGGCGATGCGCGCCCGTGCCTCCTTCGCGGCGGCGGCCTTGCCGGTGGTGCGCACGACCTTGGCGCGGCTCGCGACCGCCTGACCACCGAGGGCGGCGTTCGTCTTCAGCATCAGCCGGCTCTTGCGACGGTTGGCGGCGTTGGGGTGGATGACGCCGGCCTTGGCCGCCTTGTCCAGCGCCGACACGGCCGCAACGAGGGCAGCCTGGGCCTCCGCCACATCACCGCTGCCCGCCGCCGCGACGGCCTTGGCGACGAGCGACTTGGCCTTCGATTCGTGGGGCCGATTGACGGCTCGCTTGCGCTCGTCCTGTCGGACGCGCTTCATCGCCTGCGGCGTCCGAGCGCCGCGCCAGGTGCGGGATGAATGAGCCAAGTCGGGGTGACCTCGATGCGGGCGGTGGGGCCGATGCGTCCACGCGGCAAGCAAGCCGGCGCGACGCGTGATGTTAGCAGAAGCGCGACGCCTCGCCGCCGGCCTGCGCCTGTCCGCCTGCGCCGGATCGGTGAGACGCGGCCGGCGATCTAGGGATGCAGCCGGTAGAACCGCCACATGTCGTGCTCGATGGGCAGGATCTCGACGCGGTCGAAGCCGGCCGCCTTGGCGTAGCCGCGCAACGTGTCCGGGCGCATCACGGCACCGGTCTCGACGGACGGCCCATCGGCCATCCCGTTGGTCAGGCAGGCCAGCAGGCTGAAGCCGTACATCATGCGCTCGACATCGTCCCCAGGGGCGCCGAAGGTCTCCGCCACCTTCTCGTCCATGACCAGCATGGCCCCGCCCGGGGCCAGCAGTCCCTGGGCCGCCCGGAGCACTGCCACGGGTTGGGCCATGTCGTGGACGGCCTCGAAGATGGTCACCAGGTCGAAAGCGCCATGGAGCGCGGGGTCCGCGGCGTCGCGCGCGCTGAAGCTCACGCGGTCCCCGACTTCGGTCGTGGCCACGTTGCGGCGAGCCTGGGCGATGGCCGGCTCGTCGAGATCGATGCCGACCACGTGTGCCAGGGGATAGGCGCGCGCAATGGCGATCGTCGACCAACCCTCGCCACAGGCAAGGTCGGCAACGCGTGCGGCGGGCTCGGCGCTGAGCCGAGCGTGGACGTCGGGGATCGAGGGCAGCCAGGCCGAGCCCAGCAGGTGGTGGTAGGAGGGACGGTTCCCGGCCCCTTGGCCGTCTCGGATGTCGGCGCCATACCACGACCAGGGCACGCCCCCGCCGCGCTGGAAGGCCGTCGCCAACTCGGGCAGTCCACGTAGGGCCACCATGGTCATGCGGATGTACGGAGCGAAGTAGGCCAGGTCCAGCTCGTCGACGAGGACGGCCTCGTGACCAGCCGGCAAGGCGTAGCGCCGCACGCCAGCGGCAGCAGAGGCTTCGTTCACCGTCAGCAGCCCGCTCACGGCGCCGTGTTCCAACCACTCGCGGACGTAGCGCTCGACCAGGCCGGTGCGTGTGGCCAGGTCACTCGACGTCATCGGACCGGCTTCGCCCAGGGCGCGGTAGAGGCCCAGCCGATCACCGAGGTAGATCGCTGCCAGGTCCATGGATGCGAGGAGCGAGCCAAAGAGACGCGTGGCCAGCGCATCGCGCGCGGCATCGGCGGTCGGCGTGCGGCCGTTGCTCACGGCAGAACTCCGGTCGCTCATGATCTGAAGTCTTCGCTCTCAGCCTTCGGTGGCAGTGGTGGGCCGATGAACTCCTGCTGGTAGCGGTTCCCGATCTCCTTGAGCGCCTGCTTGTCGAGGAACTCCTCACCGGGAGGAGGCAATCCGAGCGAACGGGCCGGCTTGCCGCCGTCGCGGAAGAAGCCTTCGACGCCCCCCGGCCCAAAGATGAGCAACAAGCGGGCCTCCTCCGAGTCCACGTGGAAGGCGTGCGGGACCCCTCGCGGGCCGTAGACGAGCGAGCCTGCCACCGCCTCGATGACGGTCTCACCGTGCTTCAAGCGGACCTCGCCGGAGAGCACGATGAAGAATTCGTCCTCCGCGCGATGGATGTGGAGCGGCGATGCGAAGCCTTTGGGCGCAAGCAACTCCATCGCCGCGTAGCGGCCCGCCGTCAGCTTGGCTGTGGCCTTGAGCAGACCGAGCCCGCCGTTGAACCACAGCGCCTCGCCTTCACCGGGTCCCATCGCGTAGCCGCCGGATACATCCGGAAACGACATGGCTCGCTCCTTCCAACGTTGTGCCGTCGACCATGACGGCGCGGCTCAGGGCGTCGCGGACGCCGTCGGGGTCGGCGTTCGTCCCGACATCAGTACGGCCCCAGTGGCTGCTCCGAGCCAGGTCACCAGCATGACAGGGCCGCCCGCGAAAACGAAGAGAAGGATTCCGACGACGGTCCCCGCCGGGATGATGGCGAGGAGTCTGTACCGACCACGGAACGTGCGCGCGATCACGACCGTGAGCGCCAGAAGGGCGACGTTCAGGGTCATCGTGCCCAGGATGAAGGCGAAGAAGAACGCATCGATCCGGAAGCCGTCCTCGAAGATGTTGGCAACGCTCGACAGGCCCACCCCTGCGCCGGCGATCGACGCCCAGCGGATCACGCGCGGCCCGCCCACCATCCGACCGAAGACCGGGAGCGCGACCGCCAGCGAGAGGAGCGTCGCGCTGAACCACAACACGTTGGGCCACTCCTTCATGGACGCGCTGGCCTCGAATGAGGGGCGGGCCAATAGCCAGAACGCGAACAAGGCGACGCCCGTGAGGGCGAATAGCAGGGGCCGGCTGATGTCACGCCAGCCCGGGAGCCCGGTTCGCATCGCAGCCTCCGTCGCCAAATGTCGGTTCGCAGCAGTCAGGAGTGCTGGCCGGCTCTGTCAACGGCATCGCCCGGTCGGCCAGTACACTGCCGCCTCGTGACGATACCGCAGGACCGCCTCCGCAACTTCTCCATCATCGCCCACATCGACCATGGCAAGTCCACGCTGGCGGATCGGTTTCTGGAGCTGACGCACACCATCGAGGCGCGCCAGATGACGAGCCAGGTGCTCGACTCGATGGACCTCGAGCGCGAGAAGGGCATCACCATCAAGGCCCGCGCGGTGCGCCTGGAGTACCTGGCCGCCGACGGACAGGTCTACGGCCTGAACCTCATCGACACGCCGGGCCACGTCGATTTCAGCTACGAGGTCAGCCGCAGCCTGCAGGCCTGCGAGGGCGCCATCCTCGTCATCGACGCGGCGCAGGGCATCGAGGCACAGACGCTCGCCAACGTCCACATGGCCCTCGCCCAGGGACTGGTGATCGTGCCCGTCATCAACAAGATCGATCTTCCCTCGGCACAGCCGGAGTTGGTGCTCGACGAGCTGGAGAACGTGCTGGCCATCCCGCGCGAGGAGGTCCTGCTGGCCTCGGCCAAGGACGGCACGGGCGTGGTCGACATCCTCGAGGCGGTCGTGGCGCGCGTGCCGGCACCCGCCGGCGACCCGGCGGCTCCGCTGAGCGGCCTCATCTTCGACTCTCACTATGATGCCTACAAGGGGGTCGTCGCGTACGTGCGCCTTGAGCAGGGGACACTCGACCAGCGCGACAGGATCCGGCTGATGGCGTCGGGCGCCGAGGCCGACCTGCTCGAGCTGGGCGTTTTCCGGCCGGGCCTGGTGCCTGTCGAGCGGCTTTCGGCGGGCGATGTCGGCTACGTCGCCACGGGCTTCAAGAGTGTGCGCGACTGCCAGGTCGGCGACACGCTCACGGCTGCCGCCCGCCCGGCGGCCGCGCCGCTGCCCGGATACAAGGCCGCCAGACCGCTCGTCTTCGCGGGCATCTACCCGCTCGACGGGCCGGACTACCCCCTGCTGCGCGACGCGCTGGAGAAGCTCCACCTCAACGACGCGTCGATCACGTTCACGCCCGAGACGTCCGTGGCGCTCGGTTTCGGCTTTCGCTGCGGGTTCCTGGGGCTGCTGCACATGGAGATCGTGCAGGCCCGGCTGGAGCGCGAATTCGACCTGGACCTGATCGCCTCGGCTCCGTCGGTCGAATACCTCGTGACGCTCATCGCGGGCCGCGGACAGGTCCTCATCGACAACCCGTCCGAGCTGCCCGACCCCTCCGAATTCGAGGCCATCGCCGAACCCTGGGTGCGTCTCAAGATCATCACCCCCAGTCCGTACATCGGCGCATTGATGGAGTTGGGCACGAACCACCGCGGCGACTTCTCGACCATGGAGTACCTCGACCCCCAGCGGGTGATGCTGACCTTCGAGCTGCCGCTGGCCGAGGTCATCGTCGACTTCTTCGACCAGCTCAAGAGTCGCTCGCAGGGCTACGCGAGCATGGACTACGAGGAGATCGGGTATCGCGAGGCGCCGCTGGTCAAACTCGACGTGCTGGTCGCGGGCGATCCCGTCGATGCGCTCTCGCTGATCGTGCAGCGCGACCGCGCGCAACAAGCCGGCCGCACGCTCGTCGATAAGCTCAAGGAACTGATCCCACGCCAGATGTTCGAGGTGCCCATCCAGGCCGCCGTCGGCTCCAACGTCATCGCCCGCGAGACGGTCCGGGCGATGCGCAAGAACGTCCTCGCCAAGTGCTATGGGGGCGACATCTCCCGCAAACGCAAGCTGCTCGAAAAGCAGAAGGAAGGCAAGGCGCGCATGAAGCGCATCGGTAGCGTGGAGATCCCGCAGGAGGCCTTCCTGGCCGTGCTGCGCACCGGCGAGGCGGGCTGACCTCCGACATGGAGGAGCAGCTGCGCGTCCTGGTGGTGGCGGGCCTGGCCGGCCTGCTGATCCTGCTGCGGCTCGATGCCAGCCGTTTCGGCAGCGCCGAATACGACGATGAGACGGCGCCGGGCGGCTGGCGCAACGGGCTGCGCCGCGTCAGCTGGTATGGCGTCGGTGTCGTCCTGGCGATCGGTGTCTACGAACTGCACCCCACGCCGACGTCGACGCTGCATCTGACCACCGGCGAGGATCGCCTGACCTCGCTGGAGCTGGGGTTGCTGGTGGGGGCCGCAGGGACGGTGGGCGCCGCGGCCTTGGCCTGGTTCCGCTACCGGCGCCTCAGACTGCCCGAGTATCGCTACTACCCTGGCGCGGCTGCCAACGCGGTGGGCACCGCCTTCATCGACGAGGTGACCTTTCGCGGCGTCGTGCTGGGCCTCACGCTCGCGGCGGGTTGGCCGACCGAGCTGGCGGTGGGCTTCCAGGCCGTGCTGTATGCCCTTGCCACGCGCCTCGGCGCGTCCGGTCGCAGCCACGCCATGCTGCTCGCCTCCCTGCTGATCGGGGTGGTCACCGGATGGCTGACGCTGGCCACGGGCGGCATCGGCGCCGGGCTGCTGGGACACGCCATCTCGCGCTTCGCCATCTTCGTGACGACCGGCCACGCTGGGCAGGTCCGACCCCCGGGCACCGAGATGGAGGAAATGGCCGCCGACCGGCTGCCGCCCGCCGGATGGCAGGTCGTCCCTGATGAGGAGGACTGAGCCGGCCCGTGCACCCCAGCGATGACCACGGCGGGACGCGTGCGCGCCCCCCGATCGCGCTCTATGTCCATGTTCCGTTCTGCTTCTCGCTCTGCCCCTACTGCGACTTCGTGGTCTATGCGGGCTCGGCGGTGCGCGGTCCGAACGCCCGTGTCACCCCGTTCCTGCGCGCCCTTCACGCGGAGCTGGAGCTGCGCGCCGACGCCCTCGACCGCGATTTCGGCGTACCCGGTGGGCCGGGCCGGCCGCTGCTGCGCAGCGTCTACTTCGGCGGTGGCACCCCTTCGCTGCTGGCCCCGTCGGTCATCGGCGCGTTGCTCGAACGCGCGGAGCGTCGCTTCGGACTGGCCGTCGACGGCGAGGTCACCATCGAGGCCAACCCCGGATCGGATGAGCGTGGGGACATGGCCGGTTTCCGCGCGGCCGGCGTGACACGCCTGAGTCTTGGCGCCCAGAGCCTGGATCCGGCCGAGTTGCGGAGGCTGGGACGCCGACACCGGCCCGACGACGTCGGCGCGGCGCTTGACGAGTCACGCCGAGCCGGCATCGCGCACCGCTCCATCGACCTCCTCTACGACCTGCCCGCTGCGTCCTTTGCGACCTGGCAGGTGACGGTCGAGCGGGCGCTCGAGCTGCCCATCGACCACCTCTCCGCCTACGCACTCACGCTCGACGACCCCGAAGCGGAAGGCCTGGCCGGTCCCGCCGGCGACCACCTGCCGGTCCGTCCCGGCGCCCGGCGCTGGCGCGAACGCGCGCGTGGCGCGCAGGACCCCGATCGTGCCGCCGATGCCTACGCCTGGCTCGACGAGCGCTCCACGGCGGCCGGCTTTACCTGGTACGAGATCTCCAACTGGGCCCGGCCGGGCGGCCAGAGCCGGCACAACCTGGCCTACTGGCGACGCGAGCCCTACGCGGCGCTGGGTCCCGGCGCGCATGCCTTCGACGGCGCGCGACGACGGAGCTGGAACGCCGCCCGGCTCGACCGTTACGTCGCCGCGCTCGATCCTGCGGACGGCAGCCCCGCCCGCCTACCGCCGGGCGGGGAGGAGCGTCTCGACGAGCACGCGGTGTCGGTCGAGACGGCGATGCTCGGTCTGCGTCTGGGGGAGGGGCTGAAGTCAGCGCCGACGGGCGACGCCGCCGTGTCGCGGGCGCTTTCATGGGCCATCGCGAACGGCCTGGCCGAGGCGGCTGGGGAGGAGCGCACACGCCTCACGGTGAAAGGTCGTCTCCTGTCGAACGAGGTCTTCGCCCGACTCGGCTGATACCTGTCGGGGCCAGGCCGCCCCGTGATGGCCCCCGCCTCCATGCCGCCCTTGCGTTGACACCCCTCCTCGGCGGCTGCTACCATGCCCCGAGGCTTGGTTAGCACTCACATGGTCAGAGTGCCAACCGGTCGCTATGAGGACCGTCCACGTGGCGCGACGCAAGGACCGCCCCGGTCCGCTCGACTCGCGTTCGGCTGCGATCCTGCGGGCCATCATCGAGGAATATGTGGCCACGGCGCTGCCGGTCGGCAGCCATTCGTTGGTTGAGAGGCACCGCCTGGGCGTCAGCCCGGCGACGGTGCGCAGCGTGATGGCCGAGCTGGAGCGCGCCGGCTTGCTGCACAGCCCGCACACCAGCGCGGGCCGCGTCCCCACCGACGCCGGCTATCGTCTGTACGTCGAATCCATCGCCGACGTGGTCGTCCTCGCACCGGTCGAGCAACTCATGATCCGCCATCAATTCGGGCAGGTGGAGTTCGCCAGCGAACAATGGTTCCGCCTGGCCGCCTCGACGCTGGCCGGTGTGACGCACGCGGCCGGAATCGCCACGCCGGCCAAGCCGGAGTCGTCGCGGATCCGGCGCATCGACCTCGTGGCCAGCGGAGAACGGCTGGCCAGCCTCGTCCTCGTCCTCGCCGAGGGTCCAGTCAAGCTGCTGCTGTTGCCGCTCGACGTGATGGCCGACCAGGTCGCTCTCGACGAGGCCTCCCAGCGGCTCAATGCCCGCCTGTCCGGCCTGACCGCACGCCAGCTCGAGCCCCTGGCCCTCGATCTGCCCCGCGACACCGAGGCCGATCGCCTGGTCGCCCAGGCCGCTGCGCGCATCGCTTCGGCCATGCGCGAGTTCGATGCCGCCAGCGTCGAGGACGTCTTCAGCGAGGGGCTGCTCTACGTCATGGAGGCGCCCGAGTTCTCACAGACGGACAAGTTGCGCCGCGTCTTCGAGCTGCTCGAGGATCGCGCCTACCTCGGCGATCTCGTCCATGACGTGACGGACTTCGGCGACGTGCGCATGTTCATCGGCGCCGAGAACCGGCCAGCCGAGCTGCACGAGGTGGCGCTCGTCCTCGCGCCCTACGGACGGCGGGGTCGAGCCAGCGGCGTCGTGGGCGTGCTGGGACCCACGCGCATGGCTTACCCCCAGGCGATCAGCACCGTGCGCTACGTGAGCGGCCTGATGAACGAGCTCGTGGACCACCTCTACGCATGACACCGCGTCGCACCCGCGCTCAGGAGCGCATCGAGGCCCTCGAGGCGCCCAGCATGGCGCAACTTCTCGCGCGCGTCGCCGAGCTGGAGGCGGAACTCGGGGCGACCGGCCAGGAGGCCGCCGAGAACCTCGCCGGCTGGCAGCGCGAAGCGGCCGACTTCCGCAACTACAAGCGACGCACCGATCAGGAGCGCGACACCATCCTGGGCCTCGCCAGCGAGTCGCTCCTGCGCCGGGTGCTCGCCCTCGCCGACGACTTCGACCGGGCCCTGGAGGCCATGCCGCGCGAGCTCATCAGGCTGTCCTGGGTCGAGGGCATCGTGGCCATCGACCGCAAGCTGCGGATGGTGCTCGAGTCGGAGGGCGTCACGCCCATCGAGGTGCTGGGCAAGCCATTCGACCCGCGCGAGCATGAGGCGGTCACCCACGAACCGACCACCAGCGCGCCGGATGAAACGGTCATCGGTGAGATCCAGCGCGGTTACCGGATCGGGGATCGGATCCTGCGTCCCGCGCTCGTCAGCGTAGCCAAGAATCCCGGCGCGGACGCCGGGCCTGGAGGGAACGACTAGACCATGGGCAAGATCATCGGCATCGACCTGGGCACGACCAACTCCGTCGTCGCCGTCATGGAGGGCGGCGAGCCGACCGTCATCCCCAGCGCCGAGGGTGGGCGAACCGTGCCCTCCGTCATCGCCTTCACCAAGTCCGGCGAGCGACTGGTCGGTCAGATCGCCAAGCGTCAGTCGATCACCAACCCGGCCCATACCGTTTACTCCATCAAGCGCTTCATGGGCCGGCGTTGGGATGACGTCGAGGTGAAGCGTTCGAAGGGCCTGGTGCCCTACACCGTTGAGCGTGACAGCAAGAGCGACGGCGTCCAGGTGGCGCTCGGCGATGGCCGGAGTTACACGCCGCCGGAGCTGAGCGCGATGATCCTCCAGAAGCTCAAGGCGGACGCCGAGGCGTACCTCAACGAGAAGGTCACCGAAGCGGTCATCACCGTGCCCGCCTACTTCGACGACACGCAGCGCCAGGCCACCAAGGACGCCGGCCGCATCGCCGGCCTCGACGTCAAACGCATCATCAACGAGCCGACGGCGTCGGCGCTGGCCTACGGCCTCGACAAGAAGAAGGACGAGAAGGTCGCTGTCTACGACCTGGGCGGGGGCACCTTCGATATCTCCATCCTGGAGCTGGGCGACGGTGTCTTCGAAGTCAAGGCCACCAACGGCGACACGCACCTCGGTGGTGACGACTTCGACCAGCGCGTCATCGACTGGCTGGTGGCCGAGTTCAAGAAGGACCAGGGCGTCGACCTGACCTCCGACGCGCAGGCCATGCAGCGCCTCAAGGAGGCTGCCGAGAAGGCCAAGATCGAGCTCAGCTCCGCCTCGCAGACGGAGATCAACCTGCCCTATATCACCGCCGACGCGTCTGGCCCCAAGATGCTGCTCATCCCGCTCTCACGGGCGAAGCTGGAGGACCTCGTCGCCGACCTCGTCGAGCGCACCAAGCGACCGGTCATCCAGGCCCTCAAGGACGCCGGCCTCAAGGCGACCGAGATCGACGAGGTCATCCTGGTGGGCGGCATGACCCGCATGCCAGCCGTGCAGGAGGCGGTCAAGGCCCTGTTCGCGGGCAAGGAGCCCAACAAGGGCGTCAACCCCGACGAGGTGGTGGCCATCGGCGCGGCCATCCAGGCAGGCGTCCTGGCCGGCGACGTCAAGGACGTGCTGCTGCTCGACGTGACCCCGCTGTCGCTGGGCATCGAGACGCTGGGTGGGGTGATGACCCGACTCATCGAACGCAACACGACCATCCCGACCTCCAAGAGTCAGATCTTCTCGACCGCCAGCGACAACCAGCCGCAGGTGGAGATCCATGTGCTGCAGGGTGAACGCGAGATGGCGCCCGACAACAAGACGCTGGGCAAGTTCATCCTCGATGGCATCCCGCCCGCGCCGCGCGGCGTGCCCCAGGTCGAGGTCACCTTCGACATCGACGCCAACGGCATCCTTGACGTCAAGGCCAAGGACCGGGCGACGGGCCGCGGCCAGCAGGTGCGCATCACGGCCTCGTCGATGCTCTCCAAGGATGACGTCGATCGCATGGTCCGCGATGCCAAGGATCACGCCGAGGAGGACCGCGGGCGGCGCGATGAGGTGGAGACGCGCAACCAGTCCGACGCACTCGCCTTCCAGGCCGATCGTACCCTGCGGGACCTCGGCGACAAGGTCGAGGCCGCCGATCGCGCCGAAGTCGAGCGGCTGGTCCGGACCGTGCGAGAGGCGTTGAAGGGCACCGACCTCGGCGCCATCCGTGCTGCCGCGTCGGCGCTCTCCGAGCGGCTCCAGAAGGTGGCCACGGCCGCCTATGCCCAGAGCGGCCCCATCGACTACGACACGCCGGCCGGCGATGGCGTGGCCGGCGACGGAGCGGATGCCACGGCGGGCGACGGTCCCGATGCCGCGGCCGGCCAGGGCGAAGGCACCGCCGGCGGCGACGCGGACGAGGCCGTCGAGGGCGAGTACAAGGAGGTCTGAGGCGGGCGCAGCCTCCAGCCCGGCCGGGCGTTCGCCCTCGGAACGGTCGCGCTACCATCTTGGTCCCGTGACCGAGTCACCTCAGCCTGCCCTCATCTCCGCGCGTGGCCTGACCAAGCGCTTCGGCGACTTCACGGCCGTGGACGCCGTGGACTTCGATGTCGCACCCGGCGAGGCGTTTGGCTTCCTTGGCCCCAACGGTGCCGGCAAGACGTCCACGATGCGCATGATCGGCTGCGTGTCGCCGGCGTCGGGGGGCACGCTGAGCGTCCTGGGGTTGGATCCGGCCACCGACGGGGCACGCATCCGGGCCCAACTCGGGGTGGTGCCCCAGCAGGACAACCTTGACACGGAGCTGACCGTGCGCGAGAACCTGCTCATCTACGCACGCTACTTCGAGATCGTCGGGCGCGAAGCACGACGCCGCGCGGACGAGCTGCTCGAGTTCGTGCAGCTGGCCGATCGAGCCGATGCCGAGGTCGAGCCGTTGTCGGGTGGCATGAAGCGCCGTCTGACCATCGCCCGAGCCCTGGTCAACGAGCCGACCCTGCTGCTGCTCGACGAGCCCACCGCCGGCCTCGACCCGCAAGCGCGGCACCTGCTCTGGGAGCGGCTTTACGCCCTCAAGAGGCGGGGTGTCACGCTCGTGGTGACCACGCACTACATGGACGAGGCCGAGCAGCTTTGCGACCGTCTCGTGGTCATGGACAAGGCCGCCATCGTGGCCGAAGGCTCGCCCCGCGAGCTGATCGAGCGCCATGCCTCGCGCGAGGTCGTCGAGTTGCGCTTCGCGGAGGGCGTCCAGGAGACGCTGGGCACAACGCTCGACGGGCTGGGGCCGCCGCTTGATCGCATCGAGCATCGGCCCGACCGGCTGCTCATCTACAGCTCGGACGGCGAGGCGGCCGTCGAGCGCGTCCATGCCGCGGGCGTTCGTCCGGAGAGCTCGCTCATCCGTCGCGCTTCGCTGGAGGACGTCTTCCTGCGGCTCACCGGCCGCACGCTGGTCGACTGATGTCCGCGCTCCTTGCGGCACAGCCGGGCCTGCGCGTCCTGCAGCGCAACCTGTGGGTCTATCGCCGCACCTGGCGGGGCTCGATCTTCAGCTCGTTCCTGACGCCGGTCCTCTTCCTGTTGGCGATGGGCCTCGGCGTGGGCACGCTGATCGGCGGGCGCGGTGCGACCTCCGGGCTAGGCGGCGGTACGCTGGCTGCCGGTGTGACCTACCTCGCCTTCCTGGCCCCGGGGTTGATGGCCGGTAGCGCCATGCAGACGGCCGCGTTCGAGTCCTCGTTCCGGATCATGATCGGCATCGAATGGCGGCGTGAGTTCCACGCCATGCTGGCCACGCCCCTGAGCGTCTGGGACGTGCTGGTGGGCGAGCTCGGCTTCATCGGCTTCCGCCTGTTCACCACCGCCAGCGCCTTCTTCGTGGTGATGTTGCTCTTCGGCGTGCCTACCTCACCGCTGGCGGTACTGACCATCCCGGCGGCGATGCTGACGGGCTACGCCTTCAGCCCGCTGATCATCGCCTTCTCGGCCACGCTGAAGGGCAATACGAACGGCTTCAACATGCTCTTCCGTTTCGTGGTCATGCCGCTCTTCCTGTTCAGCGGCACGTTCTTCCCCATCGAACGGCTTCCCGACGCGTTGCGGACGCTGGCTTGGCTGACGCCGCTGTACCACGGCGTCGCGCTCACCCGCGACTTGACCCTGGGCACGGTCGAGGCGTCCACCACTCTCGCCCATCTCGCCGTGCTGACACTCTTCGCGGTCGTCGGCGTGGTCCTCGCTCATCGCGTCATGCGCCGGCGGATGCTCTCGTGATGGCCGGACTGCGGGCGCGCGACTTCCTGGCCCTGCCCCTGCCGGGGCTCGGTGGTCGGCACCTCGTGATGCGCAACGTGCTCGTCTACCGGCGCACCTTCGTGACCATCCTGTCGGGCTTCTTCGAGCCCCTCTTCTACCTGCTGGGCATCGGCTTCGGGCTGGGCGCGATCATCGGCAGTGTCACCGGCCCGGACGGCACAGCGGTGTCCTACCAGCTCTTCGTCGCCCCCGCCCTGATGGCCACGTCGGCCATGAACGGGGCCGTCTACGACAGCACCATCAATGTCTTTTTCAAGCTCAAGTTCCAGCGCACCTACGACGGCGTGCTTGCCACCCCGATGGGCGTCGTCGACGTGGCGGTCGGCGAGATCGCCTGGGCGCTCATGCGCGGCACGCTCTATGCCATCGGTTTCATCGCGGTCATGGCGGCGCTGGGACTGGTCGCCTCACCACTGGCCATCCTGGCGGTCCCGGCAGCGATGCTCATCGGCTTCGCCTTCGCCGCAGTGGGCATGGCCGCCACGACCTTCATGCGCAAGATCCAGGACTTCGACCTGTTGGCCCTTGTCCAGGTCCCGCTCTTCCTGTTCTCGGCCACCTTCTTCCCGCTGTCGACGTATCCGCCCGCCTTGCAGACGCTCATCCAGCTCACGCCGCTGTATCACGGTATCGCCCTGATCCGCGAGCTGACGCTCGGCTCGGCCGGGCCGGGGAGCCTCGTCCATGTCGCCTATCTGCTGGTGATGGGCGCCATCGGCCTGGCCATCTGCTCCCGGCGGCTGGGCTTCCTGCTCCGCAAGTAGGCGCCCGAGCCTACGGGTTCGCGCCGTCCCAGCGCTCGACGACCGCATCGAGCCGATCGAAGACCACGCCATCGAGCCCCTTGGCCGCGGCGATGAAACGCTCCAGCATGAGCATGCGCGAACCCCGCCCGATGGCCTCCGGGTGCATGGTCACCGTGAGCACCCCGCCGGGCTCCCGCCCCCAGGCAAAGCGCAGCTCCTCGAGCCAGATCTCCAGCACCTTCGAGGGCGCCGACATGGGCCCCACCGCGCCGGCGCCAGGCTCGAATTGCGGCCAGTCGTCGAGGCCCCAGCTGATGGGCACCTCGATGAGACGGCCGGGGGTGCCCAGCCGGCTGACGCCGGCGACCGCGTCATGTTGATCGCCGAGCCGTACCCGATGCAGGCGCACGTCGTCGTCCATGAGCGAGGAGTCGTAGACGAAGCCGAGTTCCTGGACGATGGCCAGGGTGTCCCGGGTGAGACCCCAGTAAGGCGCCCGGAAACCGCGCGGCGCCCGGCCGCCGGCGTTGGTCAGGGCGTCGATGGCTCGGCCGATGAGGGCGCGCTCCTGATCCGGCGCGAGCACCGTCAGGTCCTCGTGGAGCCAGCCATGGCAGGCCAGTTCGTGGCCGGCGGCGACGATCGCGGCCACGCTGTGGGGGAACGTCTCGATGGTGTGGCCGGGCACGAACCAGGTCGCCGGGATGGCCTCGCGATCGAGCAGCTCGAGGACGCGTCGCACACCCACCCGCGGGCCGAACTCACCGCGCGAGATGACCATCGGGCCCTCACCGCGGCGGACCTCGGCAGAGATGGCGTCGTGGTCGAAGGTGAGCGCCACGGTCAGGCGGGCTGTGGTCATCCGTTACTCCGTTTCCTGCGCGCGGGGCGTGGGTTGCCGAAGAGTCGACCGGGGCCCGAGAGGCCCTCGCCCCAGCGCAGCCGCTCCGCGCCGGCAAAGGCGAGATAGTCCGAGAGCGCCTCGCGCAGGCCGCCGATGAGGCCCGGCAGCGTCTTCGGATCGATGCCGGCCTCCCACCACAGGCCGAGTATGGTCACCGTCCGGGAGCCCCGCTCGATGCGCGGCTCGATCCGTCCCACGAGCCGGTCTCCGAACAGCAGTGGCAGCACGTAGTAGCCCCAGCGTCGCCTCGCCGCGGGCACGTAGACCTCCCAGACGTAGTCGAAGCCGTACAGCTGGCGCAGCAGCTCGCGGTCCCAGCAGAGAGGGTCGAGCGGGGCCAGGAAGGTCACGGCTGGCGGCGCGCCACCAGGCGGAAGGCCAAGGGCAAGCTCCGCCTCGGCCTGCTCGAGTTCGGGCAGCGACCTGCTCGGGACGAAGCGCTGGCCCTTGACGCCATCGACGGCAACGGGCGCGAGGGCGCCTGCGGCCACCAGCTCCGCGCGCAAGCTGGCGCGCAGCGGCGCTGCGTTGAGTCTGCCCTTGTCGTCGTGCTCGCGGACGCCGAGCCACAACTCGGCCTGGCCACCCGCGCCGAGGAGGCCCGCGGCTTGGTAGCGGGAGAGCAGCTTGTGGCGCATCTGTTCGCGCGGTGGGACGCGCCGGGCCAGCAGCTCGGGCGGGAAGAGCCGCTCGGTCAGGTCGTAGTAGCGGCGGTTGCCCTCTCGCCGAGCCAACGCGATGCGGCCCGACTCCCAGAGCGCCTCGAGCATGGCCCGGGTCTGGCTCGTCGGTCCCCAGTACCAGTCGATGGCCGGTCCGCGTTCGAAGTCGAGGCTCGAGAGCGGCCCTTCGGACCGGATTCGCGCCAGGATGCGCTCGACGAGCACCGCGTTGGGGGCCATGGTCTCCCGTTCATGCCTCGCCCGGGCGCGGTCCCAGCTGATCCGGTAGTAGGGCAGCTCCGCGGTGGGCAGGATGCAGAGGGCCTTGTTGTGGGCCTCGAAGAAGACGCGATGCTCGTACAACAGCTCGTCCGTCCAGGCTGAACGGTAGCCGGCGATGCGCGCGTGCAGCACCAGGTCGTGGTTGCGGCCGGCCACGCCCAGCGGGTCGAACTGGAAGGAGCCGAGACGCTCCATGACCCGCAGCACGCTGTCGCGCTCGGGTGGCAGGGCCCGCGGCGGCGCCAGCCAGTGGTGCAGCGCGAGATAGCGTCGAGCCACTGGCGCGCTGATGGGACGGGCGTCGGGCACGGTCCGATGGTACGGGGCCGCCCCGGTCCGCGAGGGCATCGGCGGGCCGCCTCCCTATACTCCCCATCGCATGGCCAGCCAGCGCGACTACTACGACATCCTCGGCCTGCCTCGCGCGGCGTCGGACGCCGAGGTCAAGAAGGCGTTCCGCAAACTTGCCCAGCAGTGGCACCCCGATGTCAGCACCGAAGCCGGCGCCGACGACCGCTTCAAGGAGATCAACGAGGCCTACCAGGTCCTCTCCGACCCAGGACGGCGCCAGGCCTATGACGTGTTCGGCCTGGCGGGAGCGGGCGCGGGGGCCGCGGGCTCCGGGCCCTTCGGCGGCGCCACGGGCTTCGGCGACCTGTTCGACGCCTTTTTCGGGCAGGGCGCCCAGAGCGCATCACGCCATGGTCGTCCGCCGCCCGGGTCGGACCTGCGCTACGACCTGGGCCTGACCTTCGCCGAGTCGATCTCCGGGGTCGAGAAGGAGATCGAGTTCTCGGCCCGCGGGCGCTGCGACTCGTGCACGGGGAGCGGTGCCGCGACGGGGACCACGCCCGCGACGTGCACGGCCTGCAACGGTTCAGGAGAGTTGCGCAGCGTGCGCTCGACGATGCTCGGCCAGATGGTCAGCGTAAGTCCCTGTGCGCGCTGCGGCGGCATGGGACGCACCATCGACAAGCCTTGCCCGACCTGCCGCGGAGACGGGCGCACGGAGCGCAAGCGGAAGCTGCGCGTCAGCATCCCTGCCGGCATCGACGACGGCCATCAGATCCGTCTCTCGGGTGAGGGCGAGGCCGGGCCGCGCGGCGGACCCGCGGGCAACCTCTACGTCGTGGCCCACGTGGCCGCGCACGCGCGTCTCAAGCGCCAGGACGCGGAGCTCTATCTGGAGCTGCCCATCTCGATGGCGCAGGCCGCGCTCGGGTCCAGGGTGATGGTGCCCACCGCGGACGGCGAGGAGGCAATCGAGATCAAGCCGGGCACCCAGCCGGGGACGGAGATCCGGCTGCGTGGTCGGGGCGTACCCCACCTGCGCCGTCCCGGAGCGCGCGGGGACCTGCACGTGCTGGTCGATGTCGCCGTGCCCACCAAGCTGACCAAGCGTCAGCGCGAGCTGCTCGTCGAGTTCGCGGCCGAGGCCGGCGAGGGGGCCAACGGCCGCGGCGAAAAGGGCATCCTGGGCAAGGTCAAGGACGCCATCAGCTGAGTACCGCCGCCGGTGCCTGGCTGGAGCTGGCCGTGGAGGCCGATAGCGAGGCGGTCGAGGCGGTCGCCGAGATCCTCGCGCGGGTGGCACCCGGTGGCGTCACCATCGAGCCTGCCTTCGAGCTCGTGGACGAGGGCCTCACCGCCCGGTTCGACCCGTCGAAGCCGGCGGTCGTGCGCGCCTATCTGTCCATGCTGGATCCAGCGGCTGCGGCGACGGCGACATCCTCCGTGAAACGAGACCTCGGCCATCTTCAGGCCTTCGGGCTGCGTCCGATCGGTGAACTGAGCACGCGCGAGGTCCACGAGGAGGACTGGGCCAACGCCTGGAAACGCCACTTCCCCGTGCTGCGGATCGGGAATCGGCTGGTCATCCGGCCCACCTGGCGACGGCACGTTGCGGTCGCGGGCGAAGTCGTGCTGGCCCTCGATCCGGGCATGGCGTTCGGCACCGGACTGCACCCCACGACACGTCTCGCTCTGGCGGGACTCGAGCGCCTCGCCGACGCCGGCCTGGTGGCCGGCGCGCGCGTCCTCGACGTGGGTTGCGGATCGGGCATCCTGGCCGTGGCGGCGGCGCTCTTCGGCGCCCGCGTGGCGCTGGGCGTGGACACCGACCCGGTCGCCGTCGAGACGACGACCGGCAATGCCCGCCGCAACCGGGTCGCACGCATCGTGCGCGCACGGTCCGGGTCACTGCCGGTTCCCGGCCAGCCGTACGATGTCGTGCTGGCCAACCTCATCGCGTCCCTGCTCGTGCAGCTGGCCGCGAACCTCTACGCCGCCGTGAGGCCGGGCTCGGGCAGCAGTGGCTCGGGCGGTCGGCTGCTGGCCGGCGGCATCTTCGTCGGCCG
>Ga0315281_10003293_pt1 | contig 23745 bp, 25 predicted proteins | sample YL17G07_0_MG_FD_204540 | JGI IMG/M metagenome (GOLD analysis project Ga0315281, IMG submission 204540) | Sediment microbial communities from Yellowstone Lake, YNP, Wyoming, USA - YL17G07_0 | ecosystem: Environmental > Aquatic > Freshwater > Lake > Sediment | place: USA: Wyoming | collected... | reverse complement strand
CATCCCTGGATTTGGGCTTCTCTCTTCATTGCCGATACTTTATCGGTGTGGGGCTCCGAGTAGATCAACCGCACCGGCCAGCGGAATTTCGTGTATCGGCACCCCTTGCCTCGGTTGTGGTCTCTCAGGCGCTGCTCAAGATTATTGGTGATCCCAGTGTACAGTGTCCCGTCGCGGCATTTGATGATGTAGAGGTGCCATATCGATGGATTTGACATGAATTTATTATACGACTTCAAAGAAACATCGTGAAGGGACTTCGGTGCGCGAACCTACGGTTCGCTTGCTCAGTCCCGGAAGGAACCTCAAGAGCCCTCGGCAATCTCGGGCCGCCCTCACCTGCGGCTCGGGCGCTCGCCAACTGTTTGCTCGCTCGGTCCCAAAATAAGAAAGCCCATTCTTGGGGTCTAAAGAAAAGGGATTTCGACTCGGGCGGCCTATTGGCCGAGCTCGTACAGTCCTAAAATGGGAAAGCGGCATTTATGGGGTTCAACGGGAAGGGACTTCGGCTCGGTCGGCCTATTGGCCGAGCTCGCACAGTCCTAAAATGGGAAAGCGGCATTTATGGGGTTCAACGGGAAGGGACTTCGGCTCGGCTGCAGCTTTGCCGCAGCCTCACTCAGTCCCAAAATACAAAAGCCCATTCTTGGGGTCTAAAGAAAAGGGACTTCGGCTTGGGCGGCCTATTGGCCGAGCTCGCACAGTCCTAAAATGGGAAAGCCCCATTTATGGGGTTCAACGGGAAGGGACTTCGGCTCGGTCGCCTTCGGCGACCTCGCTCAGTCCCAAAATAAGAAAGGAGCCAGTATCGGCTCCTTTCTTATTTTGGCTCCCCGGGCAGGACTCGAACCTGCGGCACGGTGGTTACAGGGATCCCCCGAATTTCTTCGGGGCCTGGACTATCTCTTTACCATATCGCGCACAAGAATGTGCGCGACTTAGGTAGCGGGTGTATAGTCTCTGCACGTTCCCCCTCCCCTTCATCCCCTCCCACCAGGGGAGGGGAAATATATGAGAGAGGGCTTCGCTCAGGATTAGCATGTCCCGCAAGGCGGGATTAAGCCTTCCCTGAATTAGCCCGCTGTTCACCCGCGCGTTTCCACGCGGGGCTGCCATATGAATCTCGCCCGAGGTTCAAATGAAAGATCCTTTGACTCGCCCTTCGCTTTCGCTCAGGGCTCACTCAGGATCAATTTTCGCCTCCGGCGAAAATTGACAGCCACCTGCTCTACCAACTGAGCTACCGGGGAAATACCGCAGTGATAAGAGATAAGGGATTAGGGATAAGGGGAAACCAAATCTCGGATCACTGTTATGTCAAAGAGCGTAGACACTATAACAAATTAAAAGCGATTGAGGCAAGCGTGTTACGCAACGCGGTGTAATGGGTCAGTCTTGGGGGGGGGTATATTCAGTGTCTTCAATATCTTACCACAGAGGACACGGAGAAAAGGAGGAGCGCGTAATGCCTCAGTTACGTGGGGGGAGCGGATCCATGCAAATAGTGTTCTTTCATCCACGGATTGACACAGATTAACACGGATTCAAAAGCTGCTGAAAATTCCTTTCAATAAAATCCGTGAAAATCCGTGAAATCCGTGGATAACCTTTTCATTCCCCCCATAACTGACCCATTACAACGCGGTATTCTTGACGCGGGTACCGGATGTGTATAGAATGTAATCGAGAATGCCGCTGATTGAAATCGTCCCGCGGGATGCGCGCTGTGCGACGGCAGGGGAGGTGCATTGCGCACGCGGATGACGAGGAGGAAATACGTATGGCAATGGGAACGAAAAAAGAAATTCCGACCATCGAGCCGTGTGGGGAAATTTATAAGTGCCCGGTATGTGGATATACGGATGGGTTTCATGTATCATTTTGCTTCAAAGAGAAGAGTCAATCCGCTGAGATTTACCTCATCTGCCCCAACTGTCACAGCCGCTTTAGAATCAGGTGGAGGGTGCGGATTGGAAAGGGCGGGACCGATCGCGGCTGAACGTCGGCGCCCCCTCGTGCCGTCAGTACGGTGCGCCGTCCTCATAGCATCCATGAATATTAAAGTGAGAGTCAGTATCACCGACAAGCTCCATGAGCCGTTCATGGGGATAGGGCTGGTGTGGTTGATCCGGAGAATAAAAAGGTTCGGCTCCATACGCAGGGCGGCGGAGGACATGGGTATGTCCTATGTGAAGGCGCTGAGGATCCTCAATCGGTTGGAGAAAAAGCTTGGCAAGAAGATCCTGGTGAGAAGGATCGGAGGCGCGACGCGTGGAGGCGCAGCGCTCACGCCGTTCGCGGAGCAGTTCGTAGAGAGATACGAGCGATATCACGAGAGGGTGAGCGATTTTGCCCGGAGAGAGTTCGCTCACGATTTTGGTAAATCCACCTTCGCCTGATACCGGAGGAGCGAGGGGGTTACGGTAATGGGTCAGAAGGTGTGAAGAAATCCAATTTGTCGCTTTGGCATATATAACCCATCGTGTAGGGGCTAGTATTATCAAGCCCGTAACGCGGGTCGGATAAATCCGACCCCTACAAAAAAAGCCAGGAGGCAAATTTTTAACACCTTCTCAGCCGAAGGAGGACAAGCTCCCCGTCAGAGGGGGAGGGATTCTTGGTTTCTACCCTCACAAAATGGAAGAGAACCAAATATATGGAAACTGTCCAGGGGTTTAAGGCGTCGGCGGGGAACCCTCAGCGCCGCGGCCCGAGCGTCTGGTGGCTGCTGGCACTCCTCCTGCTCTTCGGTGCCGGGCAGCGGCATGGCCTGTGGGGCAACGACGAGCCGCGCGAAGCCGAGATCGCGCGCGAGATTTACGCATCAGGGGACTGGGTGGTGCCGCGCCTGAACGGACAGGCGTTTCTTGAGAAGCCGCCGCTGGCGCACTGGGGGGCGGCGCTCGTCTTCCGCGCGGTGGGCAGCTCCTCGGAGGCATGGTGCCGTGTCCCCTCGGCGTTCTGGGGGCTCATCGGAGCGCTCGCCACGGCCTGGCTTGGCGGCATGCTCGCCGGCCGCGCCACGGGGATACTCGCCGCGCTCATCCTCGCCACGTGCGGTGAGTGGCTCTACATCGCGCACCATCTCCTCGTTGACGTGCCCCTCGCCGCCTGCGTTGCGCTCTCGCTCGCGCTCTTCTGGTATGGCTACCGCTCAGGCGGCGCGCAGAAAAGGCTCGGGTACCTCGGCTGCTCATTGGCAGCGGGCGGGGCGTTCATGGCAAAGGGGACGGTGGGGGTCATCATACCGGGCTCGGCGATTATTCTCTTCCTGGCCTGGCGTCGGGAATGGCGCGAGCTCGCCCGCCTCATCGCTCCGTGGAATGTGGCTGCGTGTGTCGCCGTGCCGCTCGCTTGGGTGAGCGCGCTGTGGATGCGTGAGGGGACTGGCGCGCTCCGCGTATTTGCCTGGGATAACCAGGTCCTCCGTTTTATTTCGCCCACCGCCGATCACGCTCATGCGCCATGGTATTATGCACAGGTCCTTTTTGAGGTTCTGTTGCCGTGGGTAATTTTCCTGCCCCCGGCGGCCCTCGGGCTCTTTCGCCCCTCTGGCGAGAAAAACGTCGCGAACAGCGGCCGCCACTACCTCATGGCCGTGATTGCGGTGCCGTTCATCGTGCTCTCGATCGCGAGCGGCAAGCGGCACCTCTACCTCCTCCCGCTCATGCCGGGCTTCGCGATCATGATCGCGGCGTGGATTGCCGGATCGTGGTCATCGGAGCGCGCGAGGTGGGAATCGCTCTGGCAAAAGATAGGATTCGGTCTCTTTGCGGTACTTCCTGCGGGGAGCTGGGGAGCCGCATTGTACTACGCCGTCGTCCAGAAGAGCGGCGTCCTCGTTGCCTCCATCGGCGTCGCGGCGAGCCTCCTCGCCGCCGGCGCGGCAGTCGCGTACGCGCTGCGCACGCGCGGGGCGCGTCTCGCGGAGATTTCAATAGCGCTCCTCATACTCGCGTACGGCGCGGCGCGGTCACCTTCCCTCTGGGCAGTGACCGAAAAGGGAAAGGGATATGCCGATTTTAAAAGGATGCTCGATGAACAGATCAGGGGAGGCGTTGCGCTCTACGTATATGGGTCAGGGGAGCAGGAACTGGGCGTGGTCTGCTTTCACCTTAAGAAAACCTTCCCGGTAATTCAGACCCCTGAAGAACTCGCGAGGGTGCTCCGGCCCTCGTCGAGAAACTATCTCCTCATCGCCGAAAAGATTTACCTGAGGCTGCGCGCGCAGAACCTCATTCCCCGCTCTGCGGAGATTGTCGCACAGTCCAGCTTTAAGCGCACGGCGCAGCTTCTTCTCCGCCCCGGGCCATCTCCTTGAGCGGGAGTGCGCACGCGCGCGGGGATACTCAGGGGACCACCTCGATCTCGATATCTCCCTCTCTCACCGTGCTGCAGGGGCAATACTCCAATCGATACCGGATCTCCTCCTTGATTTTATCGATGGCTTCCTGGCGTGTCGCGGCGCCCGCGCTGCATTTAGGTTCGTCGCTGTACGCGATGAATCGGCCGGAAGAAACCTGTGTGAGCCTCACCGCATATTTCATATGCACTGCCTCCTCTGCCAAGTATAGCGCTTTCGCACGCTCCGTTCAAGAGCCGGAGGGGGACTGGAGTTTCCCCGGTTTTATTTAAAAGGCGGTTCTCACCACGAAGAGCACGAAGAAAGACCAGGTTAATCAGCCTATTCCTCTATCTTCGTGACCTTTGTGTCCTTCGTGGTAAGAAACGATAATGCAGTTGTGAAAAATTATAACACTGACTCACCCAATAGGTTACAAAAGGGGACGGCGAAAAAACGGGGAATGTCCAGCCGGAGGGGAGATTGTCCGGAGGGGGAGATCGGCGTCGCTGAGGCGACGCGCGCCCATCGCTACCGATTGAGAAAACTCTGCTCATAGTAGTGCCTCCCCTTCCAGCGCACGCCCTTTCCACGCACCTTTTTCCAGAATGCGCTCCAGAGGATGCCGATGAGGATCGCACAACCGAAGGGATGGGCAATGATGTAACGTCTATCTGCGTGGATGAACGAATACGCCCTCTCAGAGGAGAGATGCACGAAGAGCAGCTGCGCCAGCGCGAGACGAGGGGAGAAAAAAATGCCGGCGTAGGGCACCAGGGAGAGCGCGATAATGACTGCGATGATCGCGGGTAAAAGCCAGATCCGATCGCTGAAGATCAGAAAAAAAATCCTCTCCCATCCGCTCCATAGCTCGCGGAGAGAGCTGTACATTCTGCATTTCAACACGTCACCCCCGTAGCGGAGCTCGAAGCGCATGTTATTTCTCTTCGCGTTCTGCGCCATGGCGATATCCTCCAGGGGGAAGGTGAGCAGTTGGCCGTGCCCGCCGATCAGATCGTAGGCGCTGCGCTGAATCAGAATGTATTGCCCGTTCCCGAACGCGGTGCGGCCCCCGGGTTTGTTTATTCGCTCGACGGGGAACAGCATGAAGAGCATGAGACAGGTGATCGGCTGGATCAGCTTTTCCCAGAAACTCACGCTGAGGGGTTGTGAGAGTAGCGTGAGCATCTGAACGCGATTTTTCAGCGCGTAATTGAGAGGGGCCAGTATAGAGTACTCCGCGTGTATCGTATCGGCATCGGTGAAGAGGAGCCACTCGCCCGTGGCCTCTCCCTGGGCGACAAAGAGCGCGTGGCTTTTCCCCGCGTATCCATCGGGGAGAGAGGGTATTCTGACAGAGCGCACCGAGGGGAATTTCTCCCTGATGATCTCGCCCGTGGAATCGGTCGAGCGGTCATCGGCAACGATTATTTCATAGTTCGGATAGCGCTGTTCGGTCAGGGAACGCACGCACTGTTCAATGACGCGCGCCTCATTTCTCGCCGCCACTATGACAGACACGCGGGGAGGATCGGGCATGGGGGTTCGCAGCGCGGGGTCGGAGAACCGGTTCATTCTGTTGAGCCTGAGGGAGGTGAGGTAGCGTAGGATCCATACCGCGAGTATGAAGAGCATCAGGAGGCTCATGGTAATCCATTGTATCACCGGGGGAAGCTGTTGAGAAGAAGCGGATCCCGAAATAGCGGATAACAGATTGAAACGTTCCCCTGATCGGTGAAATGCAATAATAAGTATTTTTCTCTGTAGGGGCTTGATTCCCGTCCAAAGCCGGGCAAGTATCAAGCTTGCCACGCAAAATGCGTGGCCCGCAACGCGGGTCGGATGAATCCGACCCCTACAAATCCGCCATTTCGGGGGATGAGCCCAAGAAGCGGATGAGCGCGCTTGTGATCGTGATTTTTCTTATGCTATAATATATGCGAACTGTCATTTGAATAGCGGAAGGAACAGGGTCAGCGTTTAGGGGAGCAGACGGTATGGGGCTCATGAGAAGACAACGGCGCCTGGGGAGTGGAGAACGAACAGAAGAATTGAAGGAACGGATCGGAGGGCTTAAGGGGGCGGATGATATGCTTCGGCAGCAGCGGGAGGAGACGCAGGTCATCTTCGATTCCGTGCCGGCCCTGATTTTCTTCAAGGACAGGGAAAATCGGCTTATTCGCGTGAATAGGGCTTTTGCTGACGCCATGGGATTACCCAAGGAAAAGATCGAAGGCAAGACCTGTTATGAGCTCTGGCCTGAGCAGGCGGAGGGCTACTGGAAAGACGATCGGGAGGTGCTGGTTTCACGGAAGCCGAAGAGGAATATAATCGAGCCGATGAAAACAAGCCGCGGGACACGGTGGCTCATGACAGATAAGATTCCGTATGAAGATGCACGAGGGGATATTGTGGGCGTGATCGGTTTTTCCATTGACATTACCGAGCGCAAGCGCGCAGAGGAGGCGCTTCGCGGGAGCGAGGAAAAATACCGCGAACTGGTACAGAATGCCAACAGTATCATTTTGAAGGCAGACATGAACGGGAACATCACGTTTTTTAACGAATTTGCGCAAAGGTTCTTCGGCTATGCTGAAGATGAGGTAGTGGGCAAGAATCTGGTCGGGACGATAGTTCCTAAAACAGACGCCGCGGGTCGCGACCTGGGTACAATGATACACGACGTGGTGATGCGCCCGGATAACTATGTGAACAATGAGAATGAGAATGTGCGCCGGAACGGGGAGCGCGTCTGGATTTCATGGACGAACAAAACGATTCGCGATAAAGAGGGGCGGACAATAGGAATTCTCTGTATCGGCAATGACATCACCGACCGAAAGCGCAAGGAGGAGCAGCTCCTCCATATGCAGAGGATTGAGGCGGTGGGAACGCTCACCGGCAGCATCGCGCATGATTTCAACAACATACTTGCCGGACTCATGGGCTACGCCTCGCTGATGAGAATGGACATGAAAAAAGAAAGCCCTCTCATCAGAGACCTGGACGCGATTGAGAAATTGCTCCAGCGTGGAGCGAGCCTCAGCAGGAAGCTCCTCGAGTTCTCCCGCAGGAAGGACTACCATCCCGGGCCGATCGATATTAACCTCGTTATCAAGGATGTGCTCGGAGTGCTCGCGCAAACCGCCGCAAAGGAGATTGATGTCGTGTCCAAGCTCTCACCGGGGATTCCGAGCATCGTGGGCGATGAGAGTGAGATACATCAGGTGATCATGAACATCTGTCTCAACGCCTGTGAGGCGATGATCGAAAGAGGGACGCTCACTGTCAAAACGGCAGATGTGGAGATAGACAGAGGCTTTTTGAAGGAACATCCACAGCTTAAGAGAGGGCGCTACGTATCTGTTGCTATTTCCGACACCGGCATCGGTATGGACGAGCAAGAGATAGGGCACATCTTTGAGCCATTTTTCACTACGAAGGCGAAGAGGTTGGGCACAGGCCTTGGGCTTGCGATTGTGAGGAGCATTGTGGAGAAGCACGGGGGTTGCATTACTGTGGAGAGTGCACCCTGGAGGGGCAGCACCTTCACCATATATTTTCCCGCCAGCGCGGAGAAGATAAGCAGAGCGAAGTCTGCGGCAGTGAAGCGGCTGGTCGGCGATGAGACGATCCTCATTGTTGATGACGAGAAGGACTTCAGAGAGAGCGCCAGGCGGTGGCTCTCGGAGCTTGGCTACATGGTCATCGAGGCTGCGAGCGGAGAAGAGGCCGTGCGGATAGTGCAGGGCAGGAAGGTGAAGATAGACCTCGTCATCCTCGATATGGTAATGAAGGGGATGGGAGGGGCACGGGCCTTTAAGAGGATACGGGAGGCCGCGCGCGATCTCCCGATAATCATATGCACCGGGTACATTCGGGATAGGAGCTCGCGGCGCATCCTTGAGAAAGAGGCGAGCGACTTCATACGGAAGCCGTTCGCATTCAGTGAACTTTCTCCGAGAATACGGAAGATCCTTGACGGGCGTCTACTGTGAGGCAGATGGGCCTCAGGTTTCGCAGCGTGAATTATCCGCGGAACCGATCGAGCCTTATCCGGGAGAACTGGTGTGATCACGGTGTATCATTTGTTACAATGAGGAGGCCCCCAGAGCCATGGGCAGAACGTTGCTGATGATCAAACCGGATGCCTACAGAAGGGGCCTTGAGAAGACGATACTGGAGAGAGTCACCTCTGCGGGCATCGAGGTGGTGCGCTCGGCGAGGAGGAGGCTTTCCCGCGAGGAGGTCGAAGAGCTCTACCGGGAGCATCGTGGCAAGCCGTTCTTTGAGGCGAACGTCAATTCGCTCCTGAGCGGCGAGATCGGCCTGTTCATCCTGGCGGGGGGCGGTGACGTGGCCCGGTGCATGAGGAGCCTCGAGGGCAACAAGGATCCACGCCTCGCGGAGGCCGGGACCATACGCGGCGACCTCGGGATTGACCGGCTCGATATCGAGCGGAATCTCGTGCACGCATCGGCGAACGGAGAAGAAGCGGAGAGAGAGATCGCGTTGCTGTTCGATGGGCACTCGTGAGTTATGAAGAAAGATGCGCGTCGCAGGGCATAATAATCCTGTTCAGAGGAGGTCTCATGTCAAAGCCGCATCGTGTGTGTGAGAAGAGGAAGCGCAGAAAGAGATACCTCAAGAGAAAGAGGCGGAAAAGCAAGGCGCAGGCTCAGCCGGTGGTGTAGTAGTAGTGGCCGGCTGGAATGTCTGTGTGCCGATTGTGTGAGGGGTCGAAAATCACTCGCCGCTCGGCCCGGGAAACCTTCCAGTCCCGGCTCCAGGAAGATCCATTTCAGCCCTCCATGCTCAAGGCGGGGGGGACTCGCTACCACAAATAATCTTCACCACGGAGACACGGAGAGCACAGAGATAAGAGCATTTTCTAATTTCACAAAGAGCAAAAGAGAATAAGAGGGAACGTCATTCTTGTTGCCTCTTTTACTCTTTGTAACAACGATGCTCTGTATTCTCCGCGGCCTCCGTGGTGAGCACTCAGTGGCATACCCTCCATAGCCGGGGCCTTACCCATGAGAGTACAGGGGGACGAAACGATGCAGCCTCTCATTGATCCATACGGCAGGGCGGTTGATTACCTGCGCATTTCCGTTACTGACCGCTGTAACCTGCGCTGCTTCTACTGCATGCCGAGGGCGGGAGTCATCTCGATCCCCCACGAGGAGATCCTGCGCTACGAGGAAATCCTGGCGGTGATCGACGAGGCGCGCCTCCTCGGATTCAGCAGGTTCCGCATAACCGGGGGAGAGCCGCTCGTGCGCCGCGGCATCATCTGGTTTCTCAGCATGCTCTCGGAGAAGGGCGTGGACTATTCCCTCACCACCAACGGACTTTTGCTCCGGCGGTTCGCGAGGGAGTTGAGGGGGGCGGGGTTGAAGAGGATCAACGTGGGTCTGGATACGCTCGACGGGGATACGTTTCAGCGAATCACGGGCGCCGGAGGGCTCGGTGAGGTGTTTCGCGGGATCGAAGCGGTGCGTGGGGAGGGGATGCAGTCGGTCAAGATAAACGTGGTGGTCATGCGCGGCGTCAATGACGACGAGATAGATGATTTCATCGCCTGGGGGCGGCGTGAGCGGCTCGATGTCAGATTCATCGAATTCATGCCTGTGTGCGGGGAGGACCGCTTTGTTTCGCTCGGACCTGTTATCGAGTCAATGAACGCGCGGGATGGGATCGAGCCATACGGGGAAACGGGAGGGGGGCCGGCGAAGAGTTTCAGGCATCGGGATGGCGGCACCAGCATCGGATTCATCCTGTCCCGCACGGAACCATTTTGCGCGGCGTGCAACCGGCTCCGTCTCACCGCGGACGGCACGCTCCTGCCCTGTCTCTTCTCCGGCGAGGGCATTGACCTGCGCGGCCCCCTGAGGTGCGGGAACCCAATCGCTGGATTGATTGTGAAGGCGGTGGGCGCGAAGCCCGAGGGGCACAATCTGAATATGAAGCTCTCGAGGTACGGGATGTACGCCCTCGGCGGATGAGGGCGTAGACGCTATATGTATCCTGCTTGAGGATAATAAGTTATGACTAATTCCCATAGAGACCTGCCTGCCCATCTACGAAGCGGCATGGGGCTGTAATGCGTCAGTCTTGGGGTGTTTCTACCCCCCACCCTGACCCTCCCTCCGCCGGAGGCGGACAAGCCTCAAGCTCGCTCGCCTCTGGCGAGGGGGGAGGGGAATAAGATTTAATTACACCCCGTAACTGAGGTATTACATGGGGCCCAAGATTATGCTTGCGTGAGCCTTCTTGATTTCCATATACTATTTTTGCTGATCGAAGTCCAGTGGGTGAACCCGGGCAATTGTGGGTTCTTTTTTTGTAACTGCTCAGGAGCCAGAATTCAGGAGTCAGGAGCCAGGAGTTAGAATGAGGACGCCAGCGGCGACATTTGAGGACTTGGGTTACGGCGATGTTTCCGAGTTAATGCAGTTACTCGAAGAGGTCAGCACGCTACTGGAAGCTTATTCGCGATCCATTCTGGATTCTGGCTCCTGGCTTCTGACTACCTGAGTAGTTACCTTTTTTTTAAAGATTACAGGGAAACAGGGGATCACGCGCGGAGATTATGGGAGGTATCTATTGAAGGCGCTCATCATGGCGGCGGGGTACGCCACGCGGCTCTACCCCCTGACGAGGGATAGGGCCAAACCGCTGTTGCCCATCGCCGGGAAGCCGATTATAGACTACATTACCGATGCCCTGGATGCCGTTCGGGAAATAGATCGCATCTATGTGGTGACGAACAGCAGATTCTCCGCATCCTTCAGGGAGTGGGCCGGGGCACGGAGGAACGTCATACGCGCGCCGATCGAGGTCATTGATGATGAGACGGTCTCGGACGATGACAAGCTCGGAGCGATCGGCGACATCAGGTTTGTGCTCGATCGCGAGCGCGTTGACGATGATCTCCTTGTGGTGCTGGGTGATAATCTGTTTGATCTCGACCTCAAGGATATCGTGACGTTTTTCAGGGGAAAGGGCCCCACCGTTGCGGCATACGACGTGCGTGACAGGGAGGCCGCCAAACTCTACGGTATCCTGGCAGTGGACAAGAACTCCCGGGTTGTTGATTTTAAGGAGAAGCCCACGGATCCACCCTCGACACTCGCCGCAATCGGCATGTACCTCTTCCCCCGGGAGAAGCTTAAGCTGTTTCGGGTGTATGCGGAAGAGGGCAATAAGATGGACGCGCCTGGCTACTACATCAGATGGCTGTATCAGAGAGAGGCTGTGTACGCCTACGTGTTCAGCGGTGTCTGGTATGATATAGGGGACCTGGAGATGTACAGGAGAGCGGACGCGCGCTACGCCGCGCGCGCCTCGGAGGAAACATAGCAGGACAATCCCCACTTTTTGCCCGTATTTTTCTACAACATATTGGTTGAGATATAATTATAAAATACCGCAACTGAATCATTGTTTTTCTACCACGAAGAACACGAAGGACGAGAAGTTGAAGGAAAGGATAGGGTAGGTGCTGTTTTCTTCGTGCCCTTCGTGGTGAAAGATTATTCTATGAAAAACTGGGGATACTCCAGGAAACATAGAAGTTGACAGGGGATTGTGAGCTGAGATACAGTGGCAGCGATCATGTTACATTCGGGAGGGAGGATGCAATGGCTTCGAGATATCTTTTTACTTCTGAGTCGGTGACCATGGGTCATCCGGATAAGATCGCGGATCAGATATCCGATGCGATCCTGGACGCCGTGTTCGCCAAGGATCCGTACGGAAGGGTCGCATGCGAGACGCTCCTCACCACGGGACTCGTGTTGATCGCGGGTGAGATCACCACGAGCGCGGAGATAGACTATCAGGAGGTGGCGAGGCAGACGATCAAGGAGATCGGCTATACGAGCGGGGATATGGGATTCGATTACAAGAACTGCGCGGTGCTCGTTTCCGTACACAAGCAGTCACCGGATATCTCGCAGGGCGTCACCGCCGGGAAGGGGTTGCACAAGGAGGCGGGGGCAGGTGACCAGGGACTCATGTTCGGCTATGCCTGCCGTGAGACGCCCGAGCTCATGCCGCTCCCGATCCACCTCGCCCACAGGCTGGTGGAGCGGCTGGCGGTCGCGCGGCAGCGGAATATCATCCCCTGGCTGAGGCCGGACGGCAAATCTCAGGTCACGGTGGAGTACGAGGACGGCAAGCCTCTCCGTGTCCATACGGTAGTCATCGCCACGCAGCACAAGGACGGGATTCCCTACTCCGTCATACGGAAAGAGATAATCAATAAGGTTATAAGACCTGTCATGCCAAAAGGCATGCTCGACCGCAAGACGGTCTACCATGTCAACCCCACGGGCCGCTTCGTCGTCGGCGGACCCTCCGGGGATACCGGCGTGACGGGGCGAAAGATCATCGTTGACACCTACGGCGGAAGGGGATGCCATGGCGGGGGAGCGTTCTCCGGGAAGGATCCCACGAAGGTTGACCGGAGCGCGAGCTACATGGCCCGCTACATCGCCAAGAATGTTGTCGCCGCGGGGCTCGCTGACAGGTGCGAGGTGCAGCTCTCCTACGCAATTGGAGTCGCTGAACCGCTCTCTATCTTTGTGGATACGGAGGGGACCGGCAAGGTTCCCGAGCCGAAGATCAGCGCGCTCATCCGCGCGCACTTCCCCCTCACACCCGCGGGGATGATCAACTACCTGAAGCTCAGGAGGCCGATCTATACACAGACCGCGCGGCACGGCCATTTCGGCCGCCGCGGGCCTGCATTCACCTGGGAGAAGACCGACAAGGCAGCGGTGTTGAGGAGGGCGGCAGGACTGTAGAATTGTAAATATCAAATTGCAAATTGGAAATATCAAATCGGATAAAGGAGCACAGTGATGGGAAAGAAGCTGACGTACGATGTGAAGGACATGGGCCTGGCGAAAGAAGGGAAGCGGCGCATTGAATGGGCCAACAACGACATGCCGGTCCTCAGACTGGTGCGGGAGAGGTTTGAAAGAGAGAAGCCGCTCAAGGGGCTGAGGATGTCCGCCTGCCTGCACGTCACCGCGGAAACCGCCAATCTGGCGCGGACACTCAAGGCAGGGGGGGCCGACCTGGTCCTCTGCGCCTCCAACCCGCTCAGCACACAGGATGATGCCGCTGCCAGTCTCGTAAAAGACTACGGGATCATGGTACAGGCGATCAAGGGAGAGGACCATAAAACCTACTACCGGCACATCCACGCGGCCATCGCCCACGGCCCACGGATCACCATGGATGACGGCGCGGATCTCGTGTCCACGATCCACGCGGAGTATCCCGAGATGGCGAAGGATATCATGGGGAGCATGGAGGAGACGACTACCGGTGTCATCAGGCTTCGCGCCATGGAGAGGGATGGCGCGCTCAAATTTCCCGTCATCGCGGTGAACGATGCCGCGACGAAGCACCTGTTCGATAACCGATACGGGACCGGACAGTCAACCGTTGACGGGATCATCCGGGCCACCGATATTCTGCTGGCGGGTGCGACCGCCGTCGTCGCGGGATACGGCTGGTGCGGCAGGGGCTTCGCGATGCGGTGCCGCGGCATGGGGGCAAACGTGATCGTCACGGAGGTGAATCCCGTCAGGGCGCTCGAAGCCCTCATGGACGGGTTCCGCGTGATGCCGATGAGACAGGCCGCGCGTGTCGGCGACCTGTTTTGCACGCTCACGGGAGATGTCAACGTCATACGCGGCGAGCATTTTCGGGTGATGAGGGACAGCGCCATTGTGGCGAACTCCGGACATTTCAACGTTGAGATAGACATCGGCGCGCTCAAGAGACTCGCCAGGAAGGTGAATTACGGCGTGAGGCGGTACGTGGATGAGTACGTCCTCGCCGATGGCCGCAGGATCCACCTGCTCGCGGAGGGGAGGCTGATCAACCTGGCTGCCGCTGAGGGCCATCCCGCTTCGGTGATGGATATGAGCTTCGCGGTCCAGTCGCTCAGCACCGAGTACTGCGTGAAAAACTACCGCGCATTGAAGCCACGGGTGTATGCCGTCCCCGCGCATATCGACGATTGGGTTGCCCGCTTGAAGCTCAAGGCGATGGGGAGCTCGATTGACCGGCTCACCGCCGAGCAGAGGAAGTACCTCTCCTCCTGGGAGATGGGCACGTAATCGTCCATAGTCCACAGTCCATGGACCATGGACTATCGACTATGGACTGGATTTGTTATGACGGCAGATACCGCCCCCTCCCTGTTTCAGGCTGTATGGCGCGGAATCCTGAGCCTTGTGTTTCCGGCCCATTGCGCCCTGTGCATGAAACCCCTTGACCCGGGGCACGCCCTCTGTCTCTGCGATACATGCTGGAGCGAATTGCCGCGACTGCGCCAGCCGTTCTGTCCCGGCTGCGGGAGGCCGATCCCCGGCCAGGCGGTGGTTCCTTTTGATACGCGCTGCGGTGAGTGCAGGCTCAGCCCGCCCCGCTTTGGTGTCTGCCGCTCGGCGGGATTGTACGAGGGCGCCCTCAAGCAGTGTATCCACCTCTTCAAATACGAAGGGAGACGTGAGCTCGCGCGCCCCCTCGGCCTTCTCATGGCTGAGTGCGCCGCGCGGGAGTTCTGCGGGGGCACGTTCGACGGCCTCATCCCAGTGCCGCTCCACCGGACAAAATTCCGCGCGCGCGGTTTTAACCAGGCGGCGGCGCTGGCCCGCGAGCTGGGCGCCCGCATGGGTGTGCCCGTCGCGCATCGGGCGCTCAGCCGGGTTGAGGAGCGCGATTCTCAGAGCACGCTCACGAGGGCAGCGCGGTTGAGAAATGTCAGGGGGGCGTTCGCGGTCGGCAGAAAAGAGCCGGTGGACGGGATGCGTTTCCTCCTCATTGATGATGTGTTCACCACCGGCGCGACGGTTGAAGAGTGCGTGCGCGTCCTCCTCAGGGGCGGCGCCAGGGCGGTTGACGTGTGCACGCTGGCGCGGGGACGGTAACAGCAGCCTGAAGTTGAAAGTGTGAGGTTCCTGCCTCGGAATTTCAATAGAGTTGGAGATGAGCACCTGATTGACCCGATTATTCTGAGAAATCAGATTAATCAGAGGAATCAGATGCACACAAAGAAGTTGCGAAGCTAACTTGCTGCCTCGGAATTTCAATAGAGTTGGAGATGAGCACCTGATTGACCTGATTTATACCCGATCCCTAAATGGTGCGCTACAGAATATCGGGTCAATCAGAGAGATCAGGCGCACACAGAAGATGGGAAGCTGACGTGAATGATTGTACGAGTTCGATTTTTTCTCTGCATGCTCGCTGCGATTAATTCCGGACCGGCGAGGGTAGATCCTTCCATAGCGAAACGGATCTGGGCGTTCGACTGGCGGCCGCGTGACTCCGCAGAGGCGGCGAGGGAGGCCAGGGGGTTCCGCCTCGCGGCAGAACCTGTGCGCGGGGGGACGATCAGGAGGACGGAGGGCGAGTTCGGGGCTGTGCGGAGGAGCGGCATCAGCTATCACAAAGGAGTTGATTTCATTGTGCCCGCCGGGACCCCCGTGAGGGCAGCGGCGGGCGGCTTCATCTGCTATAACGAGATGAACGGCGGCGCCGACTGGGGCTATGGCTACACCGTCATCATAGATCACTCGAATAATTTTTATACGCTCTATGCCCACCTGGAAAAAGAGTCGCCTCGTGCCGTCGGTGAGTGGGTTGAAGCCGGGCAGCGGATTGGCACGGCGGGCAGGAGTGGCAACGCGATGCGCGTGCCAAAGGAGTTTCAATACCAGCTCCATTTTGAGATAATACATGCGCCCTCCGGATTGATGAATCTGGGAGGCCTCCGGATCGCGGCGCTGCTCAACCCCCAGAGCATCACCGCCCTCAGGGAGATCGGGGAAGCGGTGTACGGCATCTACTGGGGGGGCGTTTTGAATCCGGAAGAGTTCGGGACGTTTTCATGCGCAGAGTGACGTGTGCGGCGCTACTCCTGCTGAGCGGCCTGGTCCTCTCGTCCTGTAGTACCGCATACCGCTATGAGTACTACGACTACAAGGGAAAGACCATAGACGAGAAGAATAGAGACCGTCAGAAGAAGATCGACGAGAAATTCAGGGGCGTGGTGCCCGGCCTGGGTCCCCGGTCGGGGAGATGGAGCGAATGAAAATACAAATCCCAAATCCCAAATAGAGCATGAAAGACAAGGGATTCCTCAAAAGACTTCTCTTAGGGCTCGGGTTTGACTGCAAGGATGGCATCTGGCGTGTCACCCGCGGGAACAACTTCCACCTCTTCGGCGGCTCGGAGGACACACACGAGGAGATGCAGGAGAAGGCGATCAAGATGAACGAGGAGCTCGAGAAAAGGAAGAAGACGCTCGATACAATCTCGACGGAGGAGTTTGGCGAGATTGCCGAACGGATTGAATTGTTTAAAAAGAAGAGGCACTAGCGCCCGATGAAGGAGTTGCTCAGGGAATGGCTCACCTCGATCGGGGAGGACCCCGACCGCGAAGGGCTACTGAAGATGCCCGAGCGTCTGCGTGAGGCATGGTCGTTTCTCACGAGCGGCTACAGGGAGAACGTTGGCGATATCCTGAGCGCGGATATCAGTACGGACATCTGCGATGAAATGGTGGTGCTCAGGGATATCGAGCTGCTCAGTGTCTGCGAGCACCACCTCCTGCCCTTTTATGGCCGCTGCCATATCGCCTATCTTCCCGACCGGGCGATGGTCGGCCTGGGCAGAATCGCCAGACTCGTCGATGCGTATTCGCGGCGCCTGCAGATACAGGAGCGCCTCACGACGCAGATCGCGGAGTCAATACAGAGCTATCTGAAGCCCAAGGGAGTGGGGGTAGTGATAGAGGCCCACCATCTCTGTATGGCCCTCAGGGGCGTGGAAAAGCAGCACTGCCGCGCCGTAACCTCCGCCATGCTCGGCTGTTTTCGCAGCCGACAGGAAACCCGCATGGAGTTTCTGAGCCTCATCGGTATGAAATAATATAAATAAACCACTGAAGGCACTGAATCCACTGAAGATACAGGAAGCTCTGGAACAACCCGTTTGTTCAGTGCGTTCAGTGTTCTCAGTGGTTATTCATCTGTCGGCTGTGGTGTGGATACTATGAAATCGAAGGCAGATCAGCAGGTGATGGTATTTATGACGTGCGACAAAAAGAAGGAGGCGGCGGCGATTGCTAAGCAGCTCCTCCGCACGAGGAGAGCGGCCTGCGTGAGCATTTACCCTCGCGGGGATTCCTTGTACTGGTGGAAGGGCGCCATGGAGCGGTCCCGTGAATATCTCCTGATCGCGAAGACTCGTGCCTCGGTGCTTCCCGGTTTGATCAGCGAGGTGAAGGCGATCCATAGTTATGAAGTGCCCGAAATTATCGCCCTGCCCATTGTGGGGGGAAACCGGGATTATCTCCAGTGGCTGGATGGGGAAGTGCGGGGGCGTTAGATTCTTACATCACAACTTCTTCTCATTTTGCATAGAAGTTTGGGATTTTGGATTTGGGATTTGGTTGCGGCCGTAGGCCGCCCTGGGGAGGAACAATGCGCGAGAGGATCGAGAAGGTGCTCAATGAGGAGGTGACACCGATGCTCGCGATGCACGGCGGGAGCGCGGAGCTCGTCGAGGTCACGGACGACGGCGTCGTGAGGGTGAGGTTGTCAGGTGCGTGCGCCGGATGTCCGGGGGCGAGGATGACGCTTGAACATTTTGTCGAGGAAGTCGTCAAGCGGAAAGTGCCCGAGGTGAAGAGGGTGGAAGCGGTATAGGGTCCGGCCCCCATGTCCACCTACGAGGTGGAAAATAGGGGCCATTATACGCGTTGGAATAGGCTGAATGGATGAGGAAAATTATGGAGACGAAAAAATCTCTCCTCGAGAGAATCAACCGCCTGGCAGAAAGCGGGATTGCGCCTTCGGGGAAGGAGTTTCGAGGTCTCTCCCGCAGCACGGTGGAAACGATATCCTCGGCAATGGGGGTCAGCGGAAGGGATGTCGAGATCGAGGCGCTTGAAGCGGGGATTATCCCCTTGAGATACCAGCGCAATATCGGGAGCCTGGGGATTGAGGGGCAATTGAAGCTGCGCCGGGCACGGGTGGCGGTTGTCGGCGCCGGCGGGCTTGGAGGGCTCCTCATAGAACTGCTGGCGAGGCTTGGTATAGGCGCGCTGGTGGTGATCGATGGAGAGACGTTCACCGAGGATAATCTCAACCGGCAAATCCTCTGCACTGAAGCGTGGATAGGCAGGAGCAAGGTCGACGCCGCACAGCAACGAGTCTCCCTGATAAACTCGGCGGTGGAGGTGGAGGCACATAATGTTTCTATTAGCAGGGATAACATTGATGCGCTCATCAAGGGCTGCTGCCTGGTGATTGACGCGCTGGACAGCATACCCGTGCGCCTTATCCTCCAGGAGGCTGCGGCACGGCTCACGGTGCCGTTTGTCCACGGCGCAATCGCTGGATTCGTGGGGGAGATAATGACGGTGTGCCCCGGGGATAGGGGATTGGCGGCTTTTTACGAGGCAGGCCAGCATATTCCCCGCGCCGGCATCGAGGTTGAGCTGGGCACCCCCTCAGTGACCCCTGCGGTTACCGCCGCGCTACAGGCCATGGAAGCGGTGAAGCTGATCACGGGAAGGGGGGAGCTCATCCGGAATAAGCTCCTCTATCTCGATCTCGATGGGGGCAGGATGTCCGAGATCGACCTCGCCCGTTCATGAGGGACGCAGGTTTTCAGAGGGGCCTGTTGAGTGCGCACAATGGGGGGAAGGCGATTGCGAATCACGCTCCAGACGGTCAGTGAATTCACCCACTACTTTGGCAGCGGAGAAGTTGCATTGGAAGTGACGTGCTCCACCGTGCATGAGCTGCTTGAACATATCAAGGCGCGATATCAGTTCGATTTCGCCGCGCAGAGATACACCATGCTCTTCGTGAACGGCAGGGGATGCGTTGATTTAAGTCACACCTTGAAAAACGGGGACCACGTTGCCATCGTGCCGATCATGGCGGCGGGCTGAAAACGGTTCTCCGCATGCGTCACCACGGATAGCCGGGCATGGGGGAGGGAACCGGGGCCGGCCTGCGGTCAACAGGCGACCACCTGGAATGAACGGCACTCCGCGGCATTGAGCTGCCAGAGGTATTCCACAAAGAGAAATGTTTCGCCGCAATTCTCGTTCGAGCATCTCTTCCAGACGAACTTGCGGTTGCCTTCTCTTTTCTCGTCGTCCACTACCAATTCGCTGAAGCAGTACTCACAGATCTCTTTCATCGCAATCTCCCACAAATTTAGGAAGCAATTTCCATGCCAAAGAGCTGCAAATCTATCTGTGGTGTAATATGTTGCGGATGAGGATGATATGGCATATGTATATTGTTGACAAATAGCGAGGGATTTAATCAAGGAAAATATTTGCTGTTTTTGTTGCGTGAGCCTACGAATGTTGCGGGATTTATTGCGCGCTGAGCTGCTAATTCAGCGGGGATGTTTCGATTTCTTCAGGAATTTGACCATTTTCAGTTCTGTCCCTTTTCGCGGAGTCATATCGTACCACACCGTATCCATAGAGTGCTTGATGATGTACACGCCCAAACCGCCGGGTTTCACATCATGGAGGTCCCGATGTCTGATGCGCGCCGGGTGCACCTTTTTGCCGAGGTCCTTGATGATAACCTCGAGGCGGTCGGGCAGTTCTTTGAGGATGAGTATGATCTTCTTATGAAAATTGCCCTTGTAACTGTAGGTGATCACATTCGTGCATGCTTCGACGATCGCCTGAATTACCTCGCTCCTCGCCTTTGCCGAAAATCCCATCTCGTACGTCACCTCGTCCACGAGGGCACGCAGCGCCCGCAGGTATTTTGGATTGCTCGGGATGGTGACTGAGATTATGTCCTGTGGTATCTGTTTCATAGTCATCGCCTACCCGATTTTAATCGCCATTGCCGTGAGGTCATCGTGCTGGGGCACCCCCTTGGCGAAGCCCTCAACCCTCCGCAACACCCGTTTCACCATCTCTTCAGGCCCCGCCGCTCGTTCAGTGGAGAGGAGACGCTTCAAGCGTGCGAGGCCGAATTCATCTCCCTTCCTGTTCCGCGCCTCAATGATACCATCGGTGTAGAGAAAGAGCAGATCGCCTTTTTCAAGCGCTGACGTGTGCATCGTATAGCGCGTGCCACGGGTGACCCCGAGCGGGATGCCTGTTGCCTGGTCGAGGAGCTCGACGCTGCCGGCCCCGCTCATCTTCCGTATCATCGGCAGGTGGCCGGCGCTGCCATAGGAGAGAGAACGCGCGGCGGTGTCCACCACGGCGTAGAGGAGCGTGACAAACATGCCGCTGGTGCTGTGCTCGAACAAACTTTCATTGAGCGCGTCGAGCATCTTGTCGATGCCCAGCGTGCCCGGAGAGCGAAAACGGAACTCGCCCAGCGCCTTCACCATGTAGAGCGCTGCCGGTACGCCCTTCCCCGAAACGTCGCCGACCACCGCCCCGATACGACCCCCTCCCATTTCCACGACATCGAAAAAATCACCGCCCGTTTCCCATGCCGGCACTGTCCTCGCGTAGAGCTTCGCGCCGGGAATCTTCGGAAATGACGAGGGGAGGAAGTTCTGCTGAATATGATGAGCGATCTGGAGCTCGTGCTCAAAATGCTGCTTCTCGAGCAGGCGCGCGTGCATGCGGGCGCTCTGGAGGGCGACGGCCGCCTGGCTCGAGAACGCCAGGAACAGCTCCATCTCGTCATGGGAAAAGCCGCCCGGGCTCTTTGAGTTGATCGCCTCGAGCACCCCCAGGGTCTTCCCCTGGACCTGAAGCGGCACGCACAGGATGGAGCGCGTTTTATGGCCCAGTATTTCGTCTGTCGCGGGTTCGAAGCGCTTATCCTTGCTCACCTCGGGGACCAGGAGCGGCTCGCCATGCGTGGCGACCCAGCCGGCGATCCCATGGCCGATCTTCACCCGGAGCTTATCCTTCAGCTCCTTGCCCTTCGCGCCAAGGGCAACCCTGTACAGCAGCTCGTCGCCGCGCTCGTTAAGGAGGAGGAGCGACCCGCTCTCGGCATTGAGCACCTGTTTGATAATCTCCATGATCATGGTGAGCAGGGTGTCAAGGTCGAGGGTCGAATTGATAATTTTGCTTATCTCAACCAGAGCGGAAAGGCTGGCGATCTTATGATTCGCCGCGCGGAGCTGCTCCTGGAGGGCTCCGAGTTCAGCGATCTTCTCTTTGATAAGTGCGGTATCGTCTCCCATCGTGCCACCGTTCAGCCACTCCATGCCGCGCCGCTGGTTCGAGGGGTCACTTCTTCCCCGTCAACCCGTAGATCACCACCGGTTTTTCTTTCCCCTTCACGGTTACCTCGCCGAGCAGTCGGGCCTCCACGCTGTCGCGAACGATCCGGTAGGTGAATTCAGATACTATCACATCGACCTGATAGCTTCTAGTGAGACCTTCAAGGCGGGCGGCGAGGTTCACCTCGTCTCCCAGAACAGTGTAATTCCAGAACTCGTTCGATCCCATATTCCCGACGACCATTGTCCCCGTGTTGATGCCTATCCCCATGGAGAACGGTTCTACGCCGCGCGATTCCCACGAGGGGCGCATCAGACTGAGTTCCGCCGTCATGTCAATCGCCGCGAGGACCGCCCTCCTCGCGTGGTCCTCCTGGGGAAGCGGCGCCCCCCAGAATGCCATGATCCCATCTCCCATGTATTTGTCCAGCGTGCCGTCGTGCCTCCAGATGATCCGGGTCATCTTCTCATGGAGTTCGTTCAGCCGTGGAGCGATCTCCTCGACGGGGCTCCGTTCGCAAAATTGAGTAAAACCCCTCACATCGGCAAAGAGGACGGTCATTTCCTTGCGTTCCCCTCCGAGTTTGAGCTCGGCGGGATGTTGCAGGATCGTCTCCATCACATTGGGTGAAAGGTATTTTCCGAGCACGCCGCGGTAGAACCTCCTCTGCCGCTCTTCGGTGGCATAGCGGTATGAGGTGATCAGGGTATAGGTGCAGACCGCCATGGAGAAACCGGGGACGAGGGGCAGGATAATCGTCCTGACGAAGAAGAGCCAGTATGCGATGAAGATAAAAATACAGAGGCAGATCACCGAGAGTATCAGGCTCGTTGCGGCTTTCGTGGAAGAGGTGATCGCGCTCACGGCGGCCCCCACGAGGAGCAGGAGGCCTGTCACCGCCCAGAATCCCGGAACCATCGGGAATGATCGGGAGATGATCGTGCTGAGCGCGTTCGCCTGGGCGGTGAGAGAGGGGCTCTCGGGATCCAGCGGGGTCGGCTTCATGTAGGCTTCTATGACGCCGGTCGCCGTGAGCCCTACGAGCACGAGCTTCCCCTCAAAATCCGAGAGGTCGATCGGCGCGTCCAGGCCTTTCTGGCGGCGGGCGAATGACTGCACCACCTGGGCGAATACGCTGTGGCTGAATTCATTGTACTTGGCCGTGAAGTTGATGAGCATTCTCCCCTGGGTGTCAATGGGGATTGAGACGTGAGGGCCCTCGGGGACATCGAATTCGACACGGTTCCCGAGCGCGACGTGGACGTCCTCGAGCGCGATGTTGTAGTAGCGGAGAACCGCCATGAGGCAGAACGATGGATACAGCCTGTTCTCGAAGCGGAGCACGAGCGGCATCCGTCGCACCACGCCGTCAGCCTCGTCTCCCTGCGCATTCGCAAAGCCGAGCGCGGCATGCGCGGCGAGCGACGGTGTCGGAATGGTTACCTCTGCCGTTCTGGGGAGCGACTCAACATCGCCCTCCACGTCGGCGAGCGAGTATTTTTGCAGGATCTTCTTGTCCGGCCCACGCTCGGCAGGGAACACGGAGGGCGCGGCGCGTGCGGATCCCCCTTCCGCAAATTCGAAATAGTACGGATAGACCACATCGCCGAGCCGCTGCGTCGCCTCCACGAGTTGATTCTCGTCATTCTTCTCCTGCCCCTCAGCGGAGGGGAAGAGGATATTGTACGCGGCCACCGCGGGGAGCTTGTCGGAGAGCGCTTCGAGGAGGAGGGCATGCCAGCGCCAGGGGATCGGCCACCGGCCGCCCAACGCGAGGAGCGTCTGGTCATCAATCCCTATGATGCGGATTTCGCCGCACGAGGCCGGCCCCCGCATCCTGTGGCGCCAGCAGAAGCGGGAATCAATCGTCTTATCTTCATACATCCTGAACGCGCCGGTCCGGCTCATGAGCATGACCAGCGCTAAACTCAGCAGCATTAAAAGGATGGCAATATACCTCATTTTCATGCGTGCGATCCTCGTGTGGCATTCTACACATAATCGGGGGATAATTCAATCGCTGATCGCATTGTGACGTAATGGATCAGTTATGGTGGGGCAGATGTAGTATTGTCGTGATGTAGGGGCGCGATTTATCGCGCCCGGGCCACGTATGTTACGTGGCAAGTTCGAT
>Ga0315281_10003292_pt1 | contig 23752 bp, 20 predicted proteins | sample YL17G07_0_MG_FD_204540 | JGI IMG/M metagenome (GOLD analysis project Ga0315281, IMG submission 204540) | Sediment microbial communities from Yellowstone Lake, YNP, Wyoming, USA - YL17G07_0 | ecosystem: Environmental > Aquatic > Freshwater > Lake > Sediment | place: USA: Wyoming | collected... | reverse complement strand
CGCCGCGGTCCGCGATGTCCAGCCTGATGAAACGGAAGCCGGGAAGGTCGCGGAGCTGCTCAAGGCGATCCTCCTTCAGCTTGACGCTGTAGTAGTCGTTGAGATTGTCGACGCCGACCACCTGGTCGCCACGCGCCAGCAGAAGCCTGGCGACATGCATGCCGATAAAGCCCGCGACGCCGGTGACCAACACTTTCATGGGAATGGGTTTTCGCGCTCAAGGTCGAGGCTCGTATGTTATCACGGCTCTGTGCCGCGCTGTCCCACTGCGGAATGCGGAATCGGGTGATGCAGCGTATAATCTGCGCGCACAACAGCGTCTTCGGGCCGGGCGAACTGGACGTAGGAGTGCGACGAAATTCCCGTCCGTTTTCATGAATCCGCCCTTTGTTCGAATTCCTTTTATCGAAAACAAGAGCTTACCCTGCCAGCATCATTCGGCGGGGGGAATCTGACAAAGCAGAACCAAACGCGGCCACCTCTCCCACAAGTGGGCGAGGGGAGCAAAACGGTGGGCTGCAACCTGCTGAACTTCGTGGCTAACCAGGAGGGGTTTTGCAATCTGTGCGGAATTGCTATACGATGCCAGAAATGTGATGTTAATCACATTTTGTAGATGACAGTTACTGAAAAATAACATCTTATTTATTATATTTTAAGTGGAGTGACAGCGGTTTGCGCACTCTTGTTTGCAGAGTCGTCGTCATGGTGGCGCTGCCTATTTTAAATTACGCACCTTGTCGTGCATTGACTGTTTCAGATGACACCCAAACTTAAAATCCCGCAAAACGAAATTGTGAAAATCCTGGCTGAGTTCAAGGGAGCATTCAGGTCCGTCGGTGTTTTCAGCGCCTTCGTAAACTTGCTGATGTTGGTGCCTTCCCTATATATGTTGCAGGTATATGATCGCGTCTTGGCAAGCGGTAATAAAACCACCCTGTTGATGCTGACATTGATGATCCTGGTGGCATATCTGTGCATGAGCGCGCTGGAAATGGTGCGCAGCTTTGTGCTGGTCCGAGTTGGCGCCCAGCTGGATATGAAGCTGAACAGGCGGATTTACACGGCGGCTTTTGAGCAAAACCTGAAGAAAGCCGGCAGCAATGCCGGGCAGGCATTGCATGACCTGACGAGTATCCGCCAGTTTCTGACCGGAAACGGCGTGTTCGCCTTCTTCGATGCGCCGTGGTTTCCGGTGTATCTGATCGTCATCTTCATGTTCAGCCCGACACTGGGAGTATTTGCGCTGTGCGGAACGGCAGTGCTGATTGTTTTGGCATACGCCAATGAAGCGGTGTCGAAGAAACCTCTGGCGGAAGCCAATGCCATGGCGATTGCATCGAGTAACCTGGCGACCAATAACCTGCGCAATGCGGAAGTGATCGAGGCCATGGGGATGCTGCCCAATCTGATGGCACGCTGGTTCAAGCTGCACAGCCGTTTCCTGCAACTGCAGGCGGAAGCCAGCGAAAAGGCCGGGATTGTCAGCGCGATCACCAAGTTTACCCGTGTTTCCCTGCAGTCGCTGATTCTGGGCTTGGGGGCTTTGCTGGTTTTGAAAGGTGAGCTTACCGCCGGGGGCATGATCGTCGCCTCGATCCTGATGGGCAGGGCGACGGCTCCGGTTGAGCAGCTGATTGCCGTATGGAAGCAATGGAGCAGCACACGCAGTGCCTACCAGCGCCTGAATGAACTGCTGGCCGCAAACGCTCCCCGCCAGGCCGGGATGTCGTTGCAAAAACCGGTTGGGCAGGTTTCGGTGGAGGCGGTCACGGCAGCGCCGCCCGGCTCTCCCGTTGCAGTGCTCAAGAACCTGAGTTTTGCGATTGTTCCGGGCGATGTACTGGGGATCATCGGCCCCAGCGGATCTGGCAAATCCACGCTGGCGCGGTTGCTGGTCGGCGTCTGGCCAACCGCGGTCGGCAAAGTGCGGCTGGATGGTGCAGACGTCTACCACTGGAACAAGGACGAACTGGGCCCCAGCATTGGCTACTTGCCGCAGGATGTCGAACTGTTTGCCGGGTCGGTCAGCGACAACATCGCGCGTTTTGGCGAGGTCGATCCCGGGAAAGTGATCATGGCCGCAAAGCGCGCCGGGGTGCATGAAATGATACTGCATTTCCCGCAAGGCTATGACACCCTGCTTGGCGATGGCGGAGCCGGTTTGTCGGGCGGGCAAAAGCAGCGTCTGGGTCTGGCACGGGCAATGTATGACGACCCCTCGCTGATCGTGCTGGATGAACCCAATTCGAATCTGGACGATGCGGGTGAGCTGGCGCTGGTCGCGGCGCTCAATGATTTGCGCAGCCGCGGCAAGACCATCGTGCTGATTACCCATCGCACCAGCGCCCTCGCTACCACCAATAAATTATTGCTGCTGCGCGATGGCGTGGCGCAGTTGTTCGGGCCGAGAGACCAGGTGCTGGCCGAGCTGGCCAAGGCGAATCAGCAACAGGCACAGCAGGCGCAGCAGGCTGCGGCGCAAGCCCCTGCGGATACGCAGGCGCGTATAGAAAACGCGGCAAATGCGGACGCGCCGGAACAGGAATGATGATGAAAAAATTATTTGGCAACAAAGCGGCTGTTACGGATGTCGCCTATCGGGAAGTCGCGTCGCAGAAGGTTAATACCGATGCGGGATCGCAAACCCGTTTGGGCTGGTGGATCGCCATTGCGGGTGTCGGGGGGTTCCTGGTGTGGGCATCGCTTGCGCCGCTGGATCAGGGAGTGCCGGTCAGCGGAACCGTCACCGTGGCGACCAACAAGAAGGCAATCCAGCATCCGACTGGCGGCATAGTAGAAGAAATTCTCGTCAAGGAAGGCGATGTCGTCAAGGCCGGCCAGCCCTTGGTTAAGATGAATGACGTTCAGGCGAAAGCCCAGGCGGAAATGTCGCGTGGCCAATATTTTACCGCACGTGCAGCGGAAGCGCGCCTCACCGCTGAACGGGATGACAAGCAATCTGTGGCTTTTCCACCGGAACTGGAAAGCGCGAAAAAGGATCCGCGCGTATCTTCCAATATCAGCTTGCAAAACCAGTTGTTTGGCGCGCGCAGATCGGCCATGCAAATCGAACTTGCTGCGATTGACGAAAACCTTGCCGGTTTGGAGCTGCAATCGCACGGCTCGCAGGAGTCGCTGGTTAGCCAAAAGCAGCAGGAGAAATTTTTGAAGGAACAGCTCGATGGCATGCGCGATCTGGCAAAAGACGGTTATGTTTCGCGCAACCGGTTGCTTGACCTGGAACGCGCTTATGCTCAGATTGCCGGTTCGATTTCAGAAAGTATCGGCAATATCGGACGTGCTCAACGGCAGATTTCCGAGCTGAAGTTGCGCCGTGCCCAACGCCAGCAGGAATATCAAAAAGACTTGCGCGCACAATTGTCCGACGTGCAGAGAGAAGCGGCAGCGCTGAAAAATCACCTGATCAGCCAGGATTTCGATTTGGCCAATACCGTGTTGAAAGCCCCGGTGGATGGCACGGTGGTTGGCATGAACGTATTTACCCGCGGCGGTGTGATCGCCCCCGGTTTCCGCATGATGGACATCGTACCGAGCGAAGATTTGCTGATAGTTGAGGGCCAAGTCCCGGTGAACCTGATCGACAAAGTGCATGATGGGCTGAAGACTGATCTGATATTTTCCGCATTCAACCAGAATCAGACACCGCATGTGCCGGGGGTGGTTACGTTTGTATCCGCCGACCGGTTGGTCGATGAAAGAAGCGGTGCGCCATACTACAAAATGAAGGCGAAAGTAACGCCGGAGGGCATGAAAATGATCGCACACCTGCAAATACGCTCCGGTATGCCGGTGGAATTGTTTATCAAGACGGGCGAGCGCACGATGATGAACTATTTGTTGAAACCGATATTCGATCGCGCGAAGTCATCGCTGAACGAGGGATAGTAATGGCACGCTTTTCTCGTCAGCGGGTATGTGCAACTGTATTTTCCATGTGGCTGCTGCAGGCAGATTCGGCGTCTGCGCTTGGCCTGCTCCAGGCATATGATGCCGCGCTGCAAAATGACCCAACCTATCGCGCAGCGGTTTACGAAAACGAGGCGGGACAGCAGTACAAGGTAATGGGGCGCTCCAGTTTGCTGCCCAGCTTGTCGGCGAGTTATTCGAGCAGCAAGAATCAGGCGGATGTCACCAGCAAGACCGCTTTCAGTGAAGTGACGGAGCATCGTAGCTATAACAGCATGGCTGGCGCGATACAGTTACGCCAACCGCTTGTCCATCTGGAAGGCGTTGCCCGCTATTACCAGGGTATCGCGCAAACCAGTTACAGCGATGCGCAATTTTCTGCACGCCGCCAGGAATTGATCCTGCGTCTTGTTACTGCGTATGTCGAAGCCAAACATGCGGAAGAACTTCTGGCACTGGCCATCGCGCAGCGGGATAGCTACGCAGAACAGCGGCGGATGAATGACCGGATGTTCGAAAAAGGCGAAGGCACCAGGACTGACATGCTGGAAACGCAGGCAAGATCCGATCTGGCCGAAGCAGAAGTACTCGAAGCGAAAGATAATCTGGCGAACACACGTAACGCGCTTGCCGCCATGGTGGGGCGGGAAATCACGGTACTGGATGCATTGCGTGACGATTTTCGCGTGAAACCGATGCAACCGGCCGGTTTCGAGGAATGGAAAGCGATTGCACTGGAGCAAAATCCGGAGATCATCGCGCAACGCCATGTTGTGGAAACAGCCTTCCAGGAAATCAGGAAAAATCGCGCCGGCCATGCGCCACGCCTCGATATTATTGCCAGCGTCAGCGATACCAGCTCCGACACCATTAACACATACAATCAGGATGCAAAAACCAACAGCATCGGCTTGCAGTTTAGTCTGCCATTGTATTCTGGAGGTTACACCAGTGCCGTGACCAGTCAGGCGGTGTCCAATCACGAAAAAGCCAAAGCCGACCTCGAGACAAAAACCAACCAGATATTGATGGAATTGCGCAAATATTACAGCCTGACCTTGAGCAGCGCGCTGCGCATCGACGCGCTGGTGAAATCCGACAGTTCGGCACGCTTGCTGGTAGAGGCGACGCAAAAAAGCGTCAAGAGTGGTTTGCGCACCAACCTGGATGTACTCAATGCGCAACAACAACTGTTTACCGCAAAACGTGATCTGTCATTGGCACGCTACAACTACCTGGTGGGTTATCTGCACCTGCGCCAGGCAGCCGGGGTCGTTGGCACAAGCGATCTGCAAGATATGGCGGGTTATTTCATCACCGGTACGCAATAATTTACGATGTTGTGATGTTGGATTGTCGGGCACGGTGTGCCCGGCCCACGCCGATCAGGTTGAATCGCCCTGCACCAGTTTCTGCAACGCCTCCGGCTTACGAATAATCAGGCGGTGCATATCCTTCTGAACAATGCCTTGTTGTATCAGAATGAGCAATGTGCGCGTTACGGTCTCACGGCTGGTATTGATCATGCTGGCGATATCTTGATGGGTGGGCAGGTTTTCAATCACCTCCAGATTGCCCGGCTTCTTTTCCTTCATCAACTCGATGAAAGTGAAGATCCGCTTCGATGCATTATGAATACTCAGCAGTGAACGGAATTGTGAATCCTGCTGAATTTTTGCGGCCAGACGATGCAGCATGTGCTTGGCGACCGATGGAGAATGCGAGAACAGATGCAGGGTTATTTTGCTCGGCAGAAACGCCACCAGCACCTCACTTAATGCAATGACGGAAGCCGAGCGCGGCGAAGCCTGGATGACCGCAATTTCCCCGAAGAAATCGCCTTCCGACAACATCCGCAGACCAACTGTTCGGCCATCCTCAGTCACATCGACAACCTGCAATTTGCCTGAAAGCAGAAACAGCAGACTGTCGCCGGGCGAGCCCTTCTGAATGACCGTTTCTCGCCGTGCAAACCCCTTGAAACGCAAGCTCGTCTTTACAATAAGCATTTCCTCATCAGTCAGATTGGCCAGCAGCGGGATTTTGCGCAGGTGAACCTGAATATTCCTGACATTGGTATTGGCCGCACCAGACAAATTGGCAGCTGAATCCTGGCCGGCAATTGTCGGCTCGGCCGCGTCCGGCATCGGTAATTCATCGGCAGTAGACATCATTCAGATACGGCTCCGGGGTTGTCCTCAATTTTGGTATTGTAATTCACATTCCGTCGACGCAGGTTGGGCACCCCATCTCCAAAGCATAAAGCGTGGACGGTTTCTCCTTGCCGCGCAGCATCACCTCGCCCAACAGGCTGAAACGATGCCGTTTGGCGCGTGTAACCGTGCCCTGGCCGACGATAATGTCGTGCGGGAAATTGCGCGCCAGCTCCTGCAAACGCGAAGCAGTATTCACGCTATCGCCCACTGCCGTATAAATACTGCGCGATGACGAACCGAAATCACCCGCCATCGCCACACCGCTTTCGATCCCGATGCGCACCCGTACCGGCGGCTTGCCATCCTGCTGCCGTGCCAGACTGAAACGCTGCACCTCCAGCATGATTTGTTGCGCCGCATCCAGCGCCAGATCGGCATGCTCGGCAATCGGCAGCGGCGCCCCCCAGAACGCCACCAGACCGTCACCGGTGTACTTGTCCAGCGTACCGTCCATTTCCAGCACCGGGCGTGTCAGGCAATCCAGAAAATCGCGCGTCAATTCCGCAGCCTCATCCATAGTCAACGACTCCACATGGCCGGTATAGCCCTCCATATCCGCAATCAGCGTCGTCACCTCGCGCCGCACCGGCGCCAACGGATCTTTCACCTTGCTGCGCAACAACTCATCCACCACCGACTTCGCCACATACTGCCGCAGCGTCCCCAACAACTGGCGCGACTCGTGCTGCGTCACCTGCCAATCGAAAGGCACCGCCACTATCAGCAAAAACAAATTCGACAACAGCGGTCCGCTCGCCGAAAAATACGCATCATGCAGGCTGATCGTGTAAGCCAGCCCCAGCCATGCCAGCGACGCGCCGCCCAACAGCGCCACATTGGACACCGCCGACAAGCGCGGAAAAGTGTAAACCGCCAATGCTGACACCAGCAGCGAAAAAATCACCGCCATCCAGCGTCCCGGCCAGCGCGAGGGCGCAATGCCGGCCTGCGCATCCAGCAGCGCCGACAACTGTGCCGCATGCACCATCACCCCGGCAGTCGAGGCCGAAAGCGGCGTCGCGACCCGGTCCGACAAACCCAGTGCCGAAGAACCGACCAGCACCAGCCGCCCTGACAGCGCCGCAGCCGGTGCGCGCAAATTCACAATATCGGCGGCCGGCACCACCGTATAAGCCGGCCAACTGCGCGAAAATGGAATCCGCGAAAAAGCCTCGCCGCCCGGTTCCGACACCTTGCCGGACTTGCCACTATTGCCGTTGGCCGCACAACAATCGAACAGAGCCAGCGACAAAGCGGGATATTCGTGCCCCTCAAACACCGTCCTTATCGGCAAACGCCGCAGTACGCCATCCTCATCAGGCACAAATCCGATATTTCCCGTCAATCTGGCCTGCCGCAGACCGGCATGATTGGCGATAAAACCGCTTGCAACCGCCGCCCGCGATCCCGATGCCGGAATGCCCCCCGCAAGCGCGCCCACGCGCAACGGAACAGAGCGAGGGACATAATCAAAAGCCTGCGCCATCACCACCGGTTCATGCTGCGCCAGCGAGGCCAGTCGCGCATCCCCCTCCGCGTCGGCAGGCTCCGGCAACACCATATCCAGCGCGACTCCCCGCGCCCCATAATCTGACAACAGGCTTTCCAGCAGCGCGGCAACCTGCGCCCTCGGCCATGGCCACGGCCCGGTTGCCGCCAGGCTTGCTTCATCGATATCCACCACCGTCACCCGCTGCTCCGCCTTATCCGATGCATGCAGGCGAACAAAATTATCGCGCAGCCACTCATCGGCAAAATGCGCATTGCCCGCCCCCGGCAACCACTGCATCCCGATGCCCAGCACCGCCGCCGCCGCCGCGATAAACACCCGGAGTGCAGCGATGGACAAAGATGACCTGTATGGAGAAACCTGCGTCATGGAATGTGAGTTGCGTGATGTGTGATGCGACAATCGTATTGTATGGCGGGCATCCCGTGCCCGACAACCCAAAATCGTCCCCCCAATTATTGGTTGGGCGTTGTGTCAGAAGTTGTTTGAATCCTGCCTATCCGGTTTGTTGCCAAATTAGAAAACGTAGGTTGGGCTGAGCGGTTTTATCGCGAAGCCCAACAAACCAAAAACATCAACACCGTTGTTTTGAATGAGGATTGGGTCTGTTGGGCTTCGTGCCTCAGCCCAACCTACATTCTTTGGCAACAAACCGGATAGGCAGGCTTCATTCCATCAATTGCAACGATAACGGTATTCGTCCTGCCGCAGCCCACCTCCCTCGTCCAAAACAGCCCATCACCTTCACTAGTTGAGCTGCAACCGCTGCCCCCACGGCACCTGCGCCTTGCCCTTGACCAGCCACAGCACCGGATAGGCCGGCTCATGCGCGGGGAACTCGCCCTGCGCGTCGGTGAAATACAGCAGCAGGTCGGGCCGCAGCCCCTGCCGGTCGACCCATTCGAACACCGGGGTGAAGCGCGTTCCGCCGCCTCCGCTCAAGGCCTCGGGGAGAACCAGCGCCTGCCAGGGCTGGAAGGTCCACGGGCCTTGCGCGCACAACTGATCGTCGCAGGCCTGCAGGGTGATGTGGGCGCGAACCTGGCCTTTGAGGGCGTCGATCTCGCTGAGGAACTCGCGCATTTCGTCGTCCTCGACCGAGCCGCTGCTGTCCAGTGCCACCACCACGTTGATTTCGCCGCTGTACAGGCTGGGCAGCAGCGCTTCGCCGCCGCGCCGGGAGGGGCGCTGGAAGCTGTAGTCGTCGCGCGCGACGTTGCTCATGTAGCGCGCCAGCAGCATGCGCCAGGGCAGTTGCGGCTGGATCAGGTGATCGACCACGCGCATCCAGGAGGCGCCGAGTTTGCCGGCCTGGCGCGCCTGCTGCGCGGCGGAGGCGAGGCGGCTGCGCCATTGCTGCGCCATTTCCTCGCGCTCGCCGGGCGAGAGTTCGTGCGGCTCGTCCTCACCTGCCGCCGATCCCTGCTGCGGCTGTTGGCCCTGCTCTGCAGCGTTGGGCTCCTGGCCCGCCCCGGGTTGCTGCTGCCCGGCGCCGCCCTGGCCGGGGCGCGGCTCGGCTTGGCCCTGCGCGCCGGCGGCGGTGTCCTCGACGCTGTCGTCGCGCCCCAGGCCCTGGTCGTCGCCGGCCTCGCCGTCGAACAGGTGGTGGTCCAAGGGTTTTTCCGAGGTGCCGTTGTGGATGAAGGGGTAGACCTCCTCCGCCGTGAGGTCGCGGTAGAGCTCGTTGATGAGCGCGCCGGGCGGCGGCTTCATGCCTTCTTCCAGCAGCAGCAGGTTGACGCTGTGGTCGCAGGCCACGTCCCAGCGCGCCTTGACGCGGTGATGGCGGCGCGCGAAATGGCCGAGGGCGCAGTGCAGCGCCTCGTGCGCCAGCATGAACTGGGTCTGCGCCAGGCTCAGCGAGTCGATGAACTGGGGGTTGTAGTAAAAGGCGCGGGCGTCGGTCGCGGTGGTCTTGCACCAGGCGCTGTTGCCGGCGACCAGCGGCAGATGCATGACCAGCGCGCCGATGAACGGTTTCTCCAGGATCAGCCGGGTGCGCGCGGCACTCAGCTTGGTTTCGGTTGCGGAGAGGTCGCCCGCCATTGGCCTACCCTCTCGGAGCGAAGTCGTACAGCATCAGGTCGGTGATGCTGTTGGCCCAATCCGCGAATTCGGGCACGGCGAACAGCGGCTTGCCGATGGAGCGGTGCATGTCCATGACCAGCATCACGCCCATCTCGCGCTGCGGCAGGCGCTTGGCATAGCGCAGGATGTTGCCGAACACCGCGGCCGCCTGCGGCGTGTCGCGGGCGAGCACGGCGCGGCGCACCAGGGAGGCGGCCACGCCGTATTGCAGGTCGATGGAGTGCGGCACCTCGGTCTTTTCACCGGCCAGGATGGCGTCGATGTCGGGAAGCTGGCTCATGTGGTCGATGAAGGCTTTCAACTCTATGCCCGCGGTCTGGCCGATGCAGGCCTGCAGTGCGTCCGGCAGCAGCGGCGGCAGGTCGCCGAACTTTTGCAGGGCGCGGTGCGCGTATTCCCACGAACGCGGCGAAGGGAAAGCCACCGGATTGTGCGCCGGGTCGAAGTCGAACAGCAGGTCCGGGCGAAAGCGCAGAAAGCCCAGCACGCGCTCGTCGATGGCGTTGCCGTGCGCCCAGGAAATCCAGTCGTCCAGGTTGGCCTCGACCTCGTAGTGGGTGAAACGGTTGGCCAGCGGCGCCGGCATGCTGTAGGTCACGCCGCGGTCGCCCTGGCGGTTGCCGGCGGCGAAGATGGCCCAGCCCGCGGGTATCGTGTATTCGCCCAGGCGCCGGTCGAGGATGAGCTGGTACGCCGCGGCCGACACGGTGGGCGGCGCCGAGGTGATCTCGTCCAGAAACAGGATGCCGTGCTCGCCGTGGCGCACGGCGTCGGGCAGCATGGCCGGCACCGACCATTCCACCAGGTCGCCGTTGCGGAAGGGAATGCCGCGCAGGTCGGTGGGCTCCATCTGCGACAGGCGGATGTCGATGAGCGGCACGCCGTGCCTCTGCGCGATCTGCGCGATGATCTGCGACTTGCCCACGCCCGGCGGACCCCACAACATCACGGGGGTGTGCTGGCGGTTGAGGGTGCTGGCGAATTCGCGGTCGAGTATGGCGAGGATGTGTGAGGGACGCATGGTGCCTTTTCAGTGTTGGTTAAACCCAGAAAAGCAGTTCAAGCCACAGAGAACACAGAGGTCACAGAGATGGCGCGGCTTTCGGCGCGTCTTGCTTTTCTCCCGATGGGTGAGCCGGGAACAGCAATAAAAGCGTTGTTTTATCTCTGTGTTCTCTGTGCCCTCTGTGGCTAACTGCCGTTTTTAGGTTAAAGCCGTCTGCCGAACAGATAGCCCGAGGCATCCCGATACAGGACTTGCCATTGCGGATCGTTCTGCAAATAGGCGATGAGCGGATACTGCTCGGCCGCGCCGTCCAACCGGTTGCGGTCGGGGACCAGCACCAGGTCGAACCTTGCGCGCTCGAAGAAATACCTGCCCGGCGGCGTGAGCCACAGTATGTGCGTATACGGCACCACCCGCTTGGGGTCGAGCATGCGGCCATCGATGTAGACCCGCACCTCCGGGTGCAAGTTCCAGATGAGGTAGCCGCCCCAGGCCATGGAGTTGAACATCCTGCCCGAGATGTGATTGTCGCGCATGAAGGCCACCGCACCCACCGGGTAGCTCGCTTCGTGCACGCCGCGCTGGAACGTGCTGCCGTCCCGGAGACCGCTGGCCAGCAGCCACCCGGCAACGAGCACGGCGGCGGCCCCGGCGCCGACCCTGGACCAGGCCACCCTGCCCATCAGCGTCCCCAGCCCTGCGGCCGCATAGGGTGCCGCCAGCAGCAGGAAAAACGGCACATAGCGATAGCCGGTCAGGCTGAGCAGAGCCAGCGCCACCACCAGACCGCTTTCCTTCAGCCTCTCCCTGCCGAAAAACGTGAACATCGCGGCCACGGCGAGCACCAGGAACACCCAGTAGTACGGCAGGAACGGCGCGTTCGCCCAGTCGCCCCAGAAGCTGAAGGGAGTGAAATATTCCGAGACGCGCTCGCGTATCTCGCTTTGCTGCAGGAAAGCCAGATACTCGAAAGTCGTCAGCCCGTTCGGCGCCAGCAGAATGGCGCCGGCCGCCAGCGCCGCCGCCGCGCCGAGTGCCGCCACATGCGGGCGCGGTGCGGAACCGCGCAACAGCCGCGCCTCAAGCGCATATCCCGCGGCAAAAAGCATCAGCGTCGCCACCCCAAGCACGACGCCGCCATGGCTGTTGGCCCACACCAAAGCGAGCGGCGGCAGCAAATAGAGCGGCCAGCGCCGCTGGCTGCGGCTGAACCAGTCGAGCAGGAAAAGCATGACGGCGAAGAACAGGAAGGAGAGCAGTTGCGGACGCTCGGTGGTATAGCCGCGCAGGCCCATGCCGACCAGGAACAGCACGGCGAAGCTGGCCAGCGGTGCGGCTCCCGCCATGGTGCAGCGCGCGTAAACCAGTGCCAGGCAGGCGGCGAGGATGGCGGCCTTGGCGAAGATGATGCCGTCGGCACCGAAACGATCGAACACGGTGTAGAGCATCACCTGCCCCAGCCACTGGCTCTTCAGCACCGTCTGCCCCCACACCCCGGCGGCGTTGTAGACCGAGAACGGATCCTGCGCGGGCAGCGCGCCGGCGGCGAGTATCTGCCTGCCGGCGGCGATGTGCCACCAGAAATCGATGTCCGCGATCTTGACCGAATACAGCCCGAAAAACGCCAGCAGCAGCACGGCAACGCCGGCATACTCCAGATAGCGCCCCGTGCGCCCCCCCGGCGGCGGCATGCTCACCATTGTTCTCTCCACTTGTGCATTCTTTCCCGAGCCAGCCGTCCTGTAATGTAATGCACGCCAAAATGGCACGCAATAGCGGCGGCGCGGGCTCCGTGCAACAAATACTTAGCTTGACGCTGCATTCATAAAGTTTCTATTATTCGGATGCACTGCTGTACTTGTTTTCCGTATTCCGCGAGGCCCCATGGTAAAGAGTTTGCGCAACGACAACCGCGGCTTCACGCTGCTGGAACTGCTCGTGGTGATGGTGATCATCGGCCTGCTGGCCGGCTACGTCGGGCCGAAATATTTCGCCCAGATCGGCAAGTCGGAGGTGAAGACTGCGCGCGCGCAGATCGACGCCTTCGAAAAATCCATGGACACCTACCGCCTCGACACCGGCCACTATCCGACCACCGAACAAGGGCTGAACGCGCTGATGGTTCAGCCGGCGAACGAGACGAAGTGGGGCGGACCCTATTTGAAGAAGAGCATCCCGCTCGACCCGTGGGGCAAGCCCTATATGTACAAACAGCCGGGCGAGCACGGCGACTACGACATTTTTTCCTGGGGCAAGGACGGCCAGCCCGGCGGCAGCGCGGAAGCCGCCGACATCACCAACTGGTAACCCATGCGCTATCTGGTAAAAGCCTTTCGTGAGCCGGACGGCGTGGTTTCGGTGTTTTTCGACGCCACGGACGAGAGCGACGCGGCGCAGCAGGCTCAGGCCCAGGGATACAAGATCCTCGCGGTGAAAGCGGGCAGCTCCTGGAACCCCCTGAAAATCCGCCGCAAACAGCATTTCCCGCTGGCGTTGTTCAGCCATGAACTGCTGGCGCTGCTGGATGCGGGACTCGGGCTGGTGGAGGCGGTCGAAGCGCTGGCGGACAAGGAAACCCACGGCGAGACGAAAAGCACGCTGGACCAGTTGATCGCCCAGCTCTACCAGGGCCGCACCCTGTCCCACGCGCTGCAGCAGTTTCCGCAGGTGTTTCCACAGCTCTACGTCGCCACCGTGCACGCCAGCGAAAAGACCGGCGACCTGAAGGACGCCCTGGCCCGCTACGTGGCCTACCAGGCCCAGCTCGAAGTGGTGCGCAAGAAGCTGGTGAGCGCCTCGATCTATCCGCTGTTGCTGATGCTGGTCGGCGGTTTGGTGACGCTGTTCCTGATGGCTTACGTGGTACCCAAATTCAGCCATGTGTACGAGGACATGGGCGGCGACCTGCCGCTGATGTCGCGGCTCCTGCTGCGCTGGGGCAAGCTGCTCGAAGCCAACGGCACGCTGGTCATGCTGGGCTTTGCCGCAGCCGTGGCGGGCCTGGCCTTCCTGCTGACGCGGCCGGCGTTCAAGGAGTGGCTGGGGCGCAAGCTGTGGCAGATTCCCGCAGTCGGGGAGCGCATGCGGCTGTACCAGCTGGCGCGCTTTTACCGCACGCTGGGCATGCTGCTGCGTGGGGGCACGCCCATTGTGGCGGCGATCGACATGGCGGCCGGCCTGCTGCACCCGACCTTGCGCGGCTACCTGACGCTGGCGGCGCAGGGCATACGCGAGGGGCGCAGCATCTCCGACGCCATGGAAACCAACCACCTGACCACGGCGGTGGCCTCACGCATGCTCCGCGTCGGCGAGCGCACCGGCAGCATGGGCGAGATGATGGACCGCATTGCGGCTTTTTACGACGAGGAAATCGCGCGCTGGGTGGAGTGGTTCACCAAGCTGTTCGAGCCTCTGCTGATGGTTTTCATCGGCTTTGTCATAGGCGGTATCGTGATATTGATGTATTTGCCGGTATTCGAATTGGCGGGAAACATCCAATGACTGCGGCCACTGAACTTGCAGGGGCGGAGCCGATTTCCGCGCTGATGATCCGCGACGCGCGCCAGGAAGCGGAGCGCACCCGGCGCAAGGCGGTCGAGGTGCTGGAAGAGCGCCTCGGCCTGCCGTCCGCCGAATTCGTCCTGCGCCTCGGCCAGACGCTGCTGCTGCCGGTGCTGACCATGGACGCCCTGCATGCGCTGGCCCCCGCCTTCGACGTGTTGAACTACACCGAAGCCCTGCAGCGCGAATGCGTCGCTTTCCACGGCCAGGGCGGCGGCATGCTGGTGGTGTTCGCCGACCCTTTCAACCCGGACACCCAGGCTTGGGCGGAAGAGCGCATCCAGCAACCGTTCGCCTGGCATCTGGCGCACTACGCCGACCTCGCGGCCTACCTGGCGCGCCACGAGGAAACCATGCACGCGATGGACGGGATGCTGTCGACCGGGACACGGGGCGGCGGCAGCGAACATCGCGTGGAGGACCTTTCCCTCAAGGCCATCAGCGAGGACACCAGCCCGGTGGTGAAGCTGGTCAACTCCACGCTTTACGACGCCCTCAAGATCGAGGCCAGCGACGTGCATCTGGAAACCGGCCCCTCCGGCCTCACCATCAAGTACCGCATCGACGGCGTGCTGACCACGGTGGGTGCCGTGCAGGAAGCCGAGATGGCGGAACAGGTGATCTCGCGCGTCAAGGTCATGGCGGAGCTCGACATCGCGGAGCGGCGCGTGCCGCAGGATGGCCGTTTCAAGGTCTCGATCAAGGGGCGCGAGGTGGATTTCCGCGTCTCCATCATGCCCAGCATTTTCGGCGAGGACGCGGTGCTGCGTATCCTCGACAAACAGGCCTTGGCCGACCACGTCAAGGGGCTGCGCCTCGACTATCTCGGCTTCGACGAGCGCTCGATCAGGCAGTTGCGGCGCTATGCCAACGAGCCCTACGGCATGGTGCTGGTGACCGGACCCACCGGCAGCGGCAAGACCACCACGCTGTACGGCATGCTCACCGAGATCAACCACGGCCAGGACAAGATCATCACCATCGAGGATCCGGTGGAGTACCAGCTCGCGGGTGTGCTGCAGATCCCGGTCAACGAGAAGAAGGGCCTCACCTTCGCGCGCGGCCTGCGCTCCATCCTGCGCCACGACCCGGACAAGATCATGGTGGGCGAGATCCGCGACGCCGAAACCGCCCAGATCGCCATACAATCGGCCCTCACCGGCCACCTGGTGTTCACCACGGTGCACGCCAACAACGTGTTCGACGTGATCGGCCGCTTCATGCACATGGGCGTCGATCCCTACAGCTTCGTCTCGGCCCTGAATGGCATCCTGGCGCAACGCCTGGTGCGGGTGAACTGCTCCCACTGCGCGGTGGAAGACCAGCCCGACGCGCAACTGCTGGCCGATTCGGGCATCGCAGCCGCGGACCGCGGCACCTTCAATTTCCGCACAGGCCGCGGCTGCGGGCACTGCCGCGGCACCGGTTTCAAGGGCAGGAAGGCCATCGCGGAGACGCTGTCGCTGAACGACGAGATACGCGAACTCATCGTCGCGCGCGAACCGATCCGCCGCATCAAGGAAGCCGCCGTGCGCAACGGCACGCGCTTCCTGCGCGAGGCGGCGCTGGATCTGGCGCGCACGGGCGAAACCACTTTACAGGAGATCAACCGTGTCACCTTTGTGGCGTGACCAGCTGAACATCGTGCTTCGCCCGGACCGCGTGGTCCTGGTGCGGCTCGGCCGCGGCCTGCGCCCGCGCGTCGTCGACAAGCAGATACTCGTCTGCGCCCCCGCCGCTGCCGGAGAACCGGCCTGGGCCCACGCGCTGGCCGCCCTCAAGGATCTGCTTGAAGCCCAGAAAACCGCTGCCAACGCGCGGCTGGTCCTGTCCAATCACTTCGTGCGCTACGCAGTGGTGCCGTGGAGCGACCAACTGTCCAATGAAGAGGAACAGGCCGCCTTCGTGCGCCACCGCTACACGCAGGTCTACGGGGACGCGGCAAACGACTGGGAAATGGTGCTGAGCAACGGCAGCGCCGGGGTGCCGCGGCTGGCCAGCGCCATCGACCGAACCCTCCTGGACGCCGCGCGCGGCATCTTCGCCGGCTCGAAAATCCGTCTGCGCTCGCTGCAACCCTATCTCATGGCCGCCTTCAACCACTGGCGCCGCGAATTCGACAACGGCGGCGCCTGGCTGGCTCTGGCCGAGCCCGGCAGGCTGTGCCTGGCACTGCTCTACCAGGGGCAATGGCACAGCGTGCGCACCCGACATGTCGGCCCCATGCTGAGCGCGGAATTGCCCCTCATCCTCGACCAGGAACGCCTTTTGTCCGGCTTGCCGGACGCACCCGCCAGAGTATTTCTGCACGTGCCGGAAGACCCGGCATTCGCGCCGGGTCCGCGCAGCGGGTGGTCCGTGCTGCCGCTCAAGCTGGAACCGAGCCACGGTTTTTCGCCCTCCATCGATGCGCCGTATTCCATGGCCATGAGCGGGGGCCTGTGATGCGGCCATTGCGGCTCGACTACCAACGCAGCCACGCCTCCTCCCGCGCGGCCGGGATGGCGCTGCTGGCGGCCGCCGTGGCGCTGTCGTTCATGCTCTACACCGGCTACTCCGACCTTTCCGCCGAAGCCGAACTGGCCGCGGACAAGCTCGCCCGGCTGGAGAAGCTGTCCGGCCGCAAGCCCGCCACCCGCGCGACCGGCGCCGCCGACCTGAGCGCCCAGGAAATGAAACGCGCCGGCGAGGTGCTGGAGCGCCTCGCCCTGCCCTGGGACACGCTGTTCAAGGCGGTGGAATCCTCCGCCGGCGAGCACGTTGCGCTGCTCTCCATACAGCCCGACGAAAAGCGCGGCAGCGTCAGCATAGGCGGCGAAGCCAGGAACGTCGACGCCATGCTGGAATACGTGCGGCGCCTGCAGCAGAGCGGCACGCTGCGCAACGTCCACCTGGTCAACCACCAGGTCGAAGTGCAGGACGCGCAGATGCCGGTGCGCTTTTTGGTGGTGGCGACATGGCTGGACAAATGATCTCCAGAGCCATCTGGCTTGCCCGGCACCGCCTGCAGCAGCTCGGCTGGCCGGGCATGCTGGCGCTCGGCCTGTTCACGTTCTGCCTGGCGTTCTACCTGTCGGCGCTGCTCCCGGCACGGCAAAAGCTGCACGCCCTGGAGCAGGACACCACCATGCTGCGGGCGCGCATGCAGCCGTCGACCAAGCCGGTCCGGGAAACCGAAGCCGGCGGCCCGGAGGCGCAACTGGCCGCGTTCTACAAGGCTTTCCCGAGCAACGCGAGCACGCCCGACCTGCTGCAAAAAATCCATCGCGCGGCCGCGTCCGGCCAGATCAGGCTGGACCAGGGCGCCTACCGGCTGGTGGCGGACCACGACGGCCGCCTGCAGCGCTACCAGATCACTCTGCCGCTGAAGGGAAGCTACCCGCAGATCAAGACCTTCCTGGCCCGCGTCATGCAGGACCTGCCGACCCTGGCGCTGGACAGCATCAGCTTTCAGCGGCAAAACATCGCCGACCCGCTGCTCGACGCCCAGGTCAGGCTGACCCTCTACCTGGGGGGTGCGCGATGACGCCAAAGCAGCGCCGCATCGTGCTCGCCCTGCTGCTGGCCGCGACGCTATCGGCCACCGTCTGGGTCAACCTGGCGGAGGACAATGCCACGGTCAGCGAGGTGCAGCCGCGGACAGACCACAAGGCCAGGAACCAGGCGGGTGCCGGGAAGCAGGCGCCCCGCATCGAAACGCTCAAGCTCGCCCCATTGCAGCGGCCCGCGCTGGAAACCTCAAGAAACAGCCTGTTCGGCAGCAAGTCCTGGTACGTGGCGCCGCCCCCGCCCAAACCGGTTCCCCCGCCGCCGCCATCGGCACCCCCGCTGCCTTTCAGCTACATGGGCAAACTGATCGAGGAAGAGCGCACCACGGTATTCCTGTCGCGGCAGGACCGCAATTTCGTGGTCCACGCCGGCGACACCATCGAATCGACCTACAGGGTGGACGAGATCAACGCAGGCTTCATGACCCTGACCTACCTGCCGCTGGACACAAAACAAATCCTGCAGATTGGAGAAAACAAGTGATGAACGTCCGCTCGAACCGAAACCTCGCTGCACTTGTCCTGGCCGGCCTCATCGTCGCGGGCTGCGCGAACGACCAGGCTTACCGCGAAGGCCGTCGCCTGCTGGGCGAAGGCCGTACGGAGCAGGGGCTGACGCAACTGGAACTGGCTGCCAAAGAGCATCCGGGGGACCGCGAACTGCGCGCCTTCCTGTTTCATAGCCGCGAGGCGGCGGCCAACCAGATGCTCGCCCAGGCCGACAGCGCGCGCCTGCAAAACAGCTTCGACGCGGCGGAAGCAGGTTACCGCCGCGTGCTGGGAATCGCGCCCGACAACAAGCGTGCACAATCCGGGCTGGATTCGATCGTGGCTGCGCGGCGGCACAACACGCTGCTGGCCGAGGCCGAGATACTGTTCAAGAAGGGCGACGCCGATGCCGCCCAGGCCAGGCTGCGCCCGGTACTGGTGGAAAACCCCGCGCACCGCGAAGCCAGGCAGTTGCAGCGGCGCATCGACGAGAAGAATTACAAGGACGCCAGCGCCAGCCCGGCGCTCAAATCCAGCTTCAAGAAGCCGATCACCCTGGAATTCCGCGATGCCAACCTGAAGTCGGTGTTCGAGGTGATCGCACGCAGCGCCGGCATCAACTTCATTTTCGACAAGGACGTGCGCCCCGACCTCAAGGCCAGCATCTACGTCAAGAACACATCCATAGAGGACGCGATCAAGCTGCTGCTGGTGACCAACCAGTTGGACAAGAAGATCATGAACGACAGCACCGTGCTGATCTATCCCAATATTCCCGCGAAAACGAAGGAATACCAGGAACTCACGGTCAAGAGCTTCTACCTCGCCAACGCCGACGTGAAGCAGACCATGAACATGATCAAGGCACTGGTCAAGACGCGCGACATTTTCGTCGACGAGAAACTCAACCTGCTGATCATGCGCGACACGCCCGAAGCCGTCCGGCTGGCGGAAAAGCTGGTGGCGACCCAGGATCTGGCGGAGCCGGAAGTGCTGCTCGACGTGGAAGTGCTGGAAGTGAGCCACAAGAGGCTGGTCGACCTGGGCATCAATCCGCCGACCGAAGCAAGCTTCACCGCCACAGGCGTCACCGCCGGCGCTTTCACGCTGACCGACGCCAGGAACATCAACTCCGACCGCATCAATGTTTCCACGCTTGCCGCAACGGTCAAGTTCAAGATGGAAACGGGCGACACCAATCTCCTGGCCAACCCGCGCATCCGCGTCAAGAACCGGGAAAAAGCCGCAGTGCATATCGGCGAGAAGGTTCCGGTCATCACCACCACCGTCACTTCCGCCGGCACCACCAACTTTCTGCCTGAGACCGTGAATTATCTCGATGTCGGCATCAAACTCGAAGTCGAGCCCAACATCTACCTCGAGGACGACGTCTCGATCAAGGTCAAGCTGGAGGTGAGCAGCCTCGGGCAGAAAACCGTAACCAAGGCCGGCAGCGAGGTATACCGGGTGGGCACCCGCAACGTCACGACCACACTGCGCCTGCGTGATGGCGAGACACAGGCATTGGCCGGGCTGATCAACGACGAGGACCGCAAGACCATCAGCGGCATCCCCGGCCTGGGCGACATTCCCGCCCTCGGACGGCTGTTCTCGACCAAAAGCGACAGCAAGGACAAGACCGAAATCGTGCTGCTCATCACCCCGCACGTGGTGCGCAACCTGGCGCGCCCCGACGCCATGTACGCGGAATTCCCCGCCGGCACCGAAGGCACGATCGGTGGCACGCCGCTGACGCTGAGGCCGGCCGAATTCCTCAATCCCATGCCCGGCGTACAGCTTGGCACGGGTGCCCGGCAGAACGTAGCGCCGGTGCAGCCAGGCACGGTCATCCAGTCCACGCCGCCGGGAGCGCCCCCGGTGCACGACCTCTTCCAGCCACCACCTCCGCCGCCAAGCGAATGAAGCACAACAGCGCCTGCGCGGCAAGTGAGAACCCGTTCCCACGATGAACCCGAGACACCGACACGCCGGTTTCACCCTGATCGAACTGGTGATCACCGTGGCCATCGTCGCCATCCTCGCCAGCGCCGCCCTGCCCATGGCCGAAGTCGCAGTACAGCGCAGCAGGGAGCAGGAACTGCGCGGCGCCCTGCGCCAGATCCGCGAGGCGATCGACGCCTACAAACAGGCGGTGGACGAGGGCCGCGTGCCCAAGGCATTGGACGAGTCGGGCTACCCCAAGTCGCTGCAGGTTCTGGTGGACGGCGTGGAAGACGCCAAGAGCCCGCGCAAGGCGAAAATCTATTTCCTGCGGCACCTTCCGCGCGATCCCCTGACGCGCGACAGCAATGCCGCCGCCGATGCCACCTGGGGCAGGCGCAGCTACGCCAGCCCGCCGGACGACCCGCAAGAGGGCGACGACGTGTACGACGTATACTCGCAGGCCAAGGGAGTCGGCCTCAACGGCATTCCCTACCGCGAATGGTGAAATGATGAAGTTGGGCAATATAGGAGCCTGTCGGACTTGAAGAATCGAAGCGAGAATTCGGCTGGGCGAGGACAGATTTTGACGATTTTGCAGGTCAATAGTCATTCTATTGACCAAAAAAGCGGCGAAATATGGACCGCCCAGGCGGATTCGCAGCCGATTTCCTTTAAGTCCGACAGGCTCCTGGGCCGCGGCTTCACGCTCATCGAACTGCTGGTGGTGATGGCCATCATCGCCATCCTGCTCACCATCGCCGTGCCGCGCTATTTCCACAGCGTGGAAAGGTCGAAGGAAGCGGTGCTGCGCCAGAACCTGGCGCAGATGCGCGACGCCATCGACAAGCACTACGGCGACACCGGCAAGTACCCGGAATCCATAGAGGCGCTGGTCGCAGGCAAATACCTGCGGGCAATGCCGGTGGACCCGATCGGCGACAGCAGCGCCACCTGGATCGTCGTCCCTCCCGAGGACCCGGACAAGGGCGGCGTCCATGACGTGCACAGCGGCGCGCCGGGCAACGGCCTGGACGGCACGCCTTACGGCAGCTGGTGAAGATGGCTCGCCCCGGCAGCGCCGCACACGGCGGCTTCACCTACCTCGGCCTGCTCTTCGTCGTCGCCGCCATGGGCGCATCCCTGGCCCTCGTCGGCGTGGTCTGGCACACCGTGCAAAAGCGCGAGAAGGAAAGGGAGCTGCTGTTCGTCGGCAACCAGTACCGTCAGGCCATCGGCCAGTACTTCAGCCGCACCCCCGGCACCACCCGCCACTACCCCAGGCGCCTCCAGGACCTGCTGCAGGATCCGCGCCACCTCACCACCCAGCGCTACCTGCGCAAGCTCTACCCGGACCCCATCACCGGCCGCATGGACTGGGAGCTGGTGAAGGCGGCGGACGGCGGCATCATGGGGGTATACAGCCCGTCGGAGGACGAACCGCTCAAAGGCGCGAACTTCAGCGCGGCCGATCAGGATTTCGAAGGCAAAAAAAGCTATGCGGAATGGTGGTTCGTGTCTACGCCCAAACAAGCTGCGGGACAGCCTGCGGCCGGGAATCCCGCGGCACCGCCAGGCACACCGGTGCTACCCGGCGTTCCTGCACCCGACGCAAGCCCGCAACCTCAGTAAAGCGACGCGCGGTACTTCTGGTAGAACCCCAGCACCCTGGGCACATAGAGCGCCGTCTCGCGATAGGGCGGGATGCGGTAGCCGTATTTGATCACTGTCTTTTCACCGGCGTTGTAGGCGGCGACCGCAAGTTGCAGGTCGTTGTTGAAGAGCTGCATGAGATAGCGCAAGTAGCGCACGCCGCCGTCGATGTTCTGCGCCGGGTCGTAGGGATTGGTGACGCCGTAGCGGCGGGCGGTGTCGGGCATGAGCTGCATCAGGCCGGCGGCGCCCTTGCGCGACAGGGCATTGGGGTTGTAGCCGGACTCCGCCGAGATCACCGCATGCACCAGCGCGGCTTCCACCTGGTTGGCGCGCGCGGCTTCCGTGACGTAAGGGCTGTAACGCCGCTGGTTGGCCACGTTGAACACGGCTTTGCGGTTGTCCTGCGCCAGCGGGGCCGCGGCTGCGGACTTTTGCGTACGCATGTAGAGCCGGTAGCGCTGGTTGTCGGGCACGTTGCTGAAGTGGGTGACGCCGCTGTCGTCGGTGTAGGCGTAGATGTCGGCGCGGGCTGGGGTGGCGGCGATGAGGGCAACGGACAAGGCTAGCAGGATGGCGGAGGTGCGGACTGGAAGCGCCTTGAATCCCCCCCGGCCCCCCTTTTGCAAAGGGGGGGGCGGGTGGCGGTCCGTTGGCGGGAGCGCAGCCGGATCAATTTCTTCCCCTGACTGAAACCGCCCAGGATGGTCTCCCCACTTTGAAAAAGGGGGGCCGGGGGGGATTTGCGGCCATGTCGGGATCGCTGCTGAATGCATTCTGGCGGACTCTGTAGGCGGCGACTGGGGTTTGTGGACAGAACCAACCCGAATGCTAATGCAAAGCATGGCCGCCTACAAGGCGGCCATGCTTTGCCGGGGGAATGCGTGGCCATCAGCCCTTACGGCATCTCGGCCATTCCCGGGGAATAGCGGGTGACGCGGTTGCGCCCCGTGTCCTTGGAGACATAAAGCGCGCTGTCGGCGCCCTGAATCAGGTGTTCGTAGCTCGCCTCTTCCGGCCGCAGCTGATTGATGCCGATGCTGATGGTCACCGGAACCGGCGTGTCCCTGAACATCACCGGCGCCTGGGCGATGCACTCGCGCACGCGCTCGGCGAGTATATACGCCCCTTCCAGGTCGGTGCCGGGAAGGATGATGGAGAATTCCTCGCCGCCGTAACGGCCCAGCACGTCGCTGGTGCGCAGCATGGTGCCGACGCGCCTGGCCACCTCGATGAGCACTTCGTCCCCGCCCAGATGGCCGTAGGTGTCATTCACCTTCTTGAAGTGGTCGAGATCGAACAGGATGAACGAGCACACGCCGCCGTAGCGGCGCACCCGGTCGAATTCCACTGCGAGGCGCTGCTCCAGATAGCGGCGGTTGTAGATGCCGGTCAGGCCGTCGCGGTTGTTGCTCTCCGCCAGCGATTCCAGCGCGTCTTTCAGCAGGGTCTGCGACATGCCGACGTCGGTCGCGTCGAACAGCGTCACGCACACCGCCTCCACTTCGCCCTGTTCGTTCTTGACCGGCAGGAAGGTGCAGTTCTGGTACATGAAATCGACGCCGCCGGTGATCGGGCGGTTGTGCGGAAAACGGAACAGGTAGGGGCGCTGCTCCCAAGACGTGAAGGCGAAGTTCTTGAGGATGAATACGCTGTTGATCTTCTTCGACAGCCACTTTTCCGGCAGCTCTTCGAAGCACTGGAACAGGTTGCGGCCGACGACATCGGCCGCAACCTTGCCGCTGTGGTTGACCATGAAGTTGTTCCACAGTGTGATTTTCATGTCGCGGTCGACGACGAAAATGCCGAC
>Ga0315281_10003291_pt1 | contig 23752 bp, 18 predicted proteins | sample YL17G07_0_MG_FD_204540 | JGI IMG/M metagenome (GOLD analysis project Ga0315281, IMG submission 204540) | Sediment microbial communities from Yellowstone Lake, YNP, Wyoming, USA - YL17G07_0 | ecosystem: Environmental > Aquatic > Freshwater > Lake > Sediment | place: USA: Wyoming | collected... | reverse complement strand
TGCTCTATTTCGTCTTCGAGGAGAATGTCTTCGGAGGCCCGGTTCATCTCTCCTTTGACGAACTCGTCAACGTCATCACCTGGGGTGGCTTCCTCATCCTGACCGGCGGCATCCTGGGAGCGGCCGCCGAGCAGAGAGAGAAGAAGTTCCAGAACATGAAGCAGGCCTACGCGGGGGTCTTAGCCGTCCTCCTCAAGTACCTGGAGGTCGCGGACGAAAAAGAAACCCGGTCGGTCCGCATAGCCCGTCTGGCCGGAGGGATGGCCGAGCGGGCGGGCCTCAACCGTCGGGACGTCGAGAACATCAAGTCGGCCGCCCTCCTCTGCGAGGTTGGAGAGCTGAGCTCGAGACTGACGCTCTTCGAGGACGTGGCGAGCTTCATGGAGCTCGCAAAAGGAAAGGGGCCGGGGCTGACGGACAAAGAACAGGTCCTTTTGAAAACGACGGCCTCCCTCATTAAGGAGATCGAACCCATCCTGGAAGGCTATTTCCAGCATTATGTGCGGGATATCGAGTCAACGGACAAGTTCCTCGGCGGGGTCCCCCTCGGGTCGGCCTTGATCGCTCTGGCCGGGCTTTACGACAGGATCATGACCCATGGGGCCGCCCACCTGGGTCATTTGGAGCTGCGCTCCGTCCAGGACCTTCAAGCCTTGAAAGGGCGGGCGTTTTCCGAACAGGCCATCCGGGCCCTGCCCGGGCACTCGTCTTGAAATCCCACTAGTTATTTGTTGACGATGATCCGGAGCGACTTGGGCAGGACGCGGAAGGTGACCTCGTCGAGTTCGCCGAGGACCTCGCCGTTGTATTGGACGGGGAGGGCCTTCCCCCGGATGACGAGCTTTCGGGTCTTGAAGTGCCTCTGGGTCCGCTGGAAAAGTCCCAGGTAAAGCCAGGCGAAGTTGAGGAGGTACTCGGCGGGCCCGGTCTCCACCAGGGTGACGTCGAGGTAACCGTCCTGGACGTCGGCCTTGGGGGCCACCCGCCAGCTGTAGCCGAAAAAGTTCGTCTTGGCGACGATGCAGTCGAAGAACCGGGACTTGATCATCTTCCGGGCGAAGGGCCGGCCCCGGTCGTCCACCCCGTCGATGAGCTCGACCTCTTTTTCTTCCAGGGGCAGTTTGAACATCTTCCAAATGGCGAGGAGGTGTCCGAGCAGGCCCTGGACCGGGTGCCGGAGCTTTTCTTGAGTCACGCCGGCCGTGGCCCCGACGCTGGCGAAGCCGGCATACCGACCTTCCACCTCCATGACGTCGGACCTGACGACGGTCCCCCTGGTCAGGATGTCGACCGCTTTCCTGGGGTTCTTGGGGATGCCGTAGGTCTTACGGAAAGCGTTACCGCTCCCGAAGGGGATGATGCCCAGGACGACCTCATTCTCGCGCCCGGATTCGAAGATGCCTTGGAGGACGTCGGCGATGGTGCCGTCTCCGCCGATGGCCACGATCATCCGGGAGTCGCCGCAGGCCTCTTTGGCCAGCTGGACCGTGTCCGTCCGGTCGCCGCGGAGGTCGAAGTACCGGCCGGGAAGCTTTCTCTCGAGGACTTTACGCAGCTTCCGGCTTCTGATCCACCTATCGTTGGCCGCCTTGGGGTTGATCAGGCAAGTGGTCGCGGAGTCCGGCTTTTTCTGGCTCATGGTTTTTCGAAGACGTTTATTTATAACATCTTGGGAAGGATGTGTCAAAAACGCGTCTTTTTTTTCTTATTCAGCACGTTCCGCAGGATGGGCAGGTTGGCGGCCGCGATGAGGACGGCCATGAGAAGGACGAGGGCGTAGTCGGGGAACTGGATGGCCCGGGCCGCCAGGGCCAGGATGTACATCCGCGGGGCCCTCGAGGTGACCACGGCCAGGATGTATTTCACGATGGAGTAGCGGGAGATGACGACGAGGAAGCGGAACGGGTAGAAGGGGATCGGCGTGAACCCGGCCACCCAGAGGGCGGCAAAGGGTGCCTTTTTGAACAGGTTGACCGTTTTCTGGACGGCCCTGCTCTCCAGCATCTTCCGGAACATCTTGAGGTCGGCCATGTACTTGAAGACCGTGTAGTTCAAGACCTCGGTGATCGCCGTGCCGGCCACGGAGATGAGGGCCACGGTCAGGGGTGAATAGAACTTCCCGAAGTAAAGGAGCACGGGCTCGTGGGGGACCGTGGCGATGATGAACTCGGCGGGGAAGCAGTAGAGGAAAAGGACCCAGAGGCTCTTGCTTTCCCGGAGGGACCTCGAAGTCAGCCACCAGACGAGAAGACCGGCGACAAAGACGATCTCAAAGGCGAAAATCAACGCCTTCGCCCAGCCCGGCGTGGGCTTGGCCTTGATCTCGGGGACGGCGCCGAGATTCACCGTCGGGTCGTTCATGGGCAACTGTTCTCAGTTTCGAATGGACCTCAGGCCGTCGGCGATCGCGTAGCGCACGGGTTTCTCGGTGTTGGCCCGGATGCTCGTATAGCAGAGGGCGCAGTCGTTCGTCTTCAGGAAATCCCGTCGCATCTCCTTTTGGCTCCGGTACTTGCGGATGATCAGGCCGCAGGGGGAGAGGGTCCCGTCCGGGTTGACCACGAAGAACCTCTCGCCCGCCCGGCACCCCTCCACGGCCCCATTCGTGAAGTATTCGGGGATCCGCCCCAGGACATAATCCGACGTGAAAACGGTATCGTTCCGTCTTTTGAATTTCAGGACCTGGCCCAGAACCTCCCGGAGCTCGCCGATTTCCTCCGCCGGGATCATGTATTCTTTTTTATGGGTCCGGAGGAGGGTGTAGGAGCTGAAGTTCATCCTGAGGCCCCACTTCCTCGCTAACTCCGCCAAGTGAGGAAGCTCGCGGAAATTGTCCCTCTGGATGACACAGGAAAGGGTGATGCCCGGGTTTTGGACGTCCTTCAGTCCGAGGGCCAGGGTCCGGATCTTCTGAAAAAGTCCGGGGATGCCGCGGAATTCGTCATGACGCTCGTCCGGATAGTCGAGAGAGAGCGAGATCTCGTCCACCCCGGCCTCTCGGAGCCTGCCGTACTTCTCGCCGGTCAGGAGAGAGCCGTTTGTGGTCAGGACGATGAACGGCGCTCTTCCGGGACGCCGGATCGCCCGGACGACCTCTTCCACGTCCTTCCGGAGGAGGGGTTCGCCACCCGAAATCTGGGCGACCACCGGCTTGAGCTCCCGGGAGATCCTGCCGAACTCCTCAGGCGCGGCCCTGTTCTCGGGCGCGGACCCGCCGAGGTGACAGTGCTTGCACCGGGCGTTGCAGTTGTAGGTGATCTCGAAGGAGACACAGAGCGGCCGCCTGCGGACATAATTGGCGGCCCCCCGGACCGCCAGGGACAAAGAACGCATCGTCGGGCTCATTGAGTATGATCCTTTTTCAATTTGTCGATCCGTAACAGCCGGCGGATTGAATACACCTTCACGCCGATGAGACCGAGGGCGAAGACCGCGGCCGCGGGCCACAGGGTCGGCAGGAAAATCAGGAGCAGGGTCACGACCGTTGAATTCGCGAACTTGCCCGCCGGGCTGAAGTTCCAGGCGTAAACCGTCCGGTCCACCTTGAAAAAATAATTAGGGGAAATGATATCATATTTCAGGAATTGATAGCTCAGGTAAAAGTCGACGAAGGCGAAGTCAAGGATGTAGATCGCCGCCGCGATCGAGAGCGCCGGATGGAAATGGATGAAGTTGACATAGAAGAAGAGGACCTCCACCCGGTCGGCGATGATGTCGATCTCGGCCCCTAATAGGGTCTCTTGCCGGGCCTTTCGGGCCAAGAACCCGTCCAGGAGGTCCCCAAGCCAATGGATGCCGAGGCCGATGAAATTCATCGCCGGGCTCTGCCGGATGACCGCCAGGACGAAGAAGACGAGCGAGCCCGCGAGCCTGAGGAGGGTGATGACGTTGGCTTCGCTGAAGAAGCTCCGCGGGTCCCTGGGTCCGAACGGTCGCGTCATTATTTTTAATTCATCAAGGCCAATAACGATATAATAAACGCCGGAGGAATTCAAATTGAAAGAGGCACAGACTTCCTGACCGATCGGAATGTTTGTGCTATAATCCCTTTTTCATAACGAGGAAGGAGCGAACATGGTCAACGGGAACGTCAAGAATATAAAGACCACAGCGGTCGCATTCGTCGCGATCACGTTATCGATCGCGGCGCTTTCTTCATGCCGGGTGAAGCTCGACGACAAGGGCGTCGAGGCCCGGGCCCGGGAGATCCACCGCCGGGTCCTGACCGTGGACACGCACTGCGACACGGCCTTTAATCTGCTCAGAAAGGACTGGAAGATCGGGGACCGCCACGACCCTGCGCTCAGGGCGAGCGGCAAGATCGACCTTCCCCGCATGGCCGAGGGCGGGCTGGACGCCGAGTTCTTCGCCGTCTTCGTGGGCCAGGGCCCGCGGACCCCGGAGGAGAACGCCAAGGCCAAAGAGGAGGCGTTCGCGGTCCTGGAGGCCATCCATAAGATGGGCCGGGACTATCCAGGGCTCGTCGGGCTCGCGTTCTCTCCGGAGGACGCGTATCGGCTGAAGAAAGAAGGCCGCCGCGCCGCGTTCATCGGCATGGAGAACGGATACCCGGTCGGCAGGGACCTCTCCCTTCTCAAGACCTATTATGATCAGGGCGTCCGTTATCTTACCCTTTGTCATTCCCAGGACAACGACATTTGCGACAGTTCGACCGACCGCGACGACCCCCGGGATAACGGCTTGAGCGATTTCGGGCGGCAGGTGGTCCTCGAATGCAACAGGCTGGGCATCTTGGTCGACGTCTCTCACGCTTCAGACGGGTCCTTCGCCGACGTCATCAAGGCCGGCCGGGCCCCCATCATCGCCTCCCATTCCTGCTGCCGGGCCATCTGCGACAACCCGCGCAACCTGAGCGACGACATGCTGCGGGCGCTGGCGGCGAACGGCGGCGTCATCCAGATCTGTTTCCTCTCCAATTATGTCAGGAAACCGCGACCGAACCCGGAGAGGGACCAGGCCAGGAAGGAGCTCGAGTCGAAATACGGGAATTTCCGGGAGATAAAGGACGAAGCCGTCCGTGAGAAGGCGCGCCAGGAATACGAAGCGGTCATGCAGAAATATTCCCAAGACAAAGCCGACGTCAAGGACGTTGTCGACCATATCGACCACGTGGCCAGGGTTGTCGGCGTTGATTACGTGGGGATCGGCACGGATTTTGACGGCGGGGGCGGGGTCATAGGTTGCGACGATGTCAGCGGCATGGTCCACGTCACAGAGGAGCTCATCCGGCGCGGCTATTCCGAAAAGGACATCGCCAAGATCTGGGGCGGGAACTTCATGCGTGTCTTCCGGAAGGCCATCGAAGTCTCCGGAAGGCTGAGCGCGAAATAATCACGCCGGCCATAGGGTTCTTTCTTCCGGCTCACGTTCTATCGGCAATTTTGGGCCCCCTGGAATATTTCCGCCGATTGGATTACACTCGGACAACGAAGGAGTGCCGAAGATGAGCTCAAAACAACGCGCTTTATCGATGGTCGCCCTGATGGACAGGATCACGGACGTCACGCCCCTCGTTGACGGGATGAGGGTCATCAAGTCAGCCGAAGAGATCGAGGAAATCGAAAGGCTCCTCGCGAATAAATGAGGAGAGAACGCTGAAGGCCTTTGGGGTTGCCGCCGGGTGCTCCGCCGCCTTTCTTTTGTATCTCTTGATCGAGCGCCTGGCCCTTGACGCCCGGCTGCGCCGGATTCCCCTCCGGATCTGTGTTACCGGGACCCGGGGAAAATCGAGCATCGTCCGCCTCATCGCCGGGGCCCTGCGGGAGTCCGGGATGAGCGTCCTGGCCAAGACCACGGGTTCCCGGGCCGCGCTCATCCTCCCGGACGGAACGGAGCGGGAGGTCCGGAGACGGGGGCTCCCCTCGGTCCTCGAGCAGAAGCGGATCGTCCGAACGGCGGCCCGTCTAGGGACGAAAATCCTGGTCATGGAAATGATGAGCATCCGCGAAGAATGCCTGTTGGCAGAGTCACGGCGCCTCATCAGGCCGGATATTCTGGTCCTGACCAACGTCCGCCTCGACCACCTCGATCTCATGGGTCGAAGCCGGGAGGAGATCGCGGCCTGCCTGGCCTCGGCTTTCCCGGTCAAGGGGACGGTCATCCTTCCCGAAGAGGAGTTCTTTCCCATCTTCGAGCGAAAGGGGAGGGCCCTTGGAACCAGGCTCATCCTTGCCCGGAAAAGTATCAGGGGAGATATGGACAGGGCGGCCGCGCTTTCTTATGAAGAGTTCGAAGCCAACGTCCGGCTGGCGCTCGAGACGGTCCGGGAACTCGGCATCGGGGAGGAGACGGCCCTTCGCGGCATAGCCAAGGCCGCGCCCGATTTCGGGGCCCTCAGGATATGGGACGCGCCGAGGACCGGCTTGGGACCGGCCGTGTTTTTCGTCAACGCCTTCGCCGCCAACGATCCCGGGTCTTCGCGAGAGGCCCTAGACCGGATCATGGACAGACCGTCCCTCTCCGGGCGGGCCTTCATCGGGCTCCTGAACCTCAGGGATGACCGGGGGGATAGGACACTCCAATGGGCCGAGGCGCTCGAGAGGGGGGATTTCGATCACCTGACCCGGATCGCGGTCATTGGGGGCCAGGCCCGGGCCTTCGGCCGCAGGCTGAAAAAACGGGCCGGGTGGCCGGAAGATAGGCTCGTCGTCTTCAAGGAGCGGACGCCCGCCGCGGTCTTACGGCGCCTCCGCCGTCTCGCAGACGGGCCGGCCGTCGTGATCGGATTGGGGAACATCGGGGGATTGGGTAAAGGGATCGTCGAACACTGGGAGCGAGCGGGGACGGCCCATGGTATTTGAAACGCTGCTCATCGGGCTCCTGCTGGCGCTCCTGTATACGGAGCTGACGGAGATCTCCCCGGGCGGGCTTGTGGTCCCGGGCTACGTGGCCCTCTACCTCGACCAGCCGTTGAGGGTCCTGGCGACCCTTATTGTCGCGGTCATAGCCCTTCTGGCCTACAAAGGGCTTTCCCGTTTCCTTATCCTTTTCGGCAAACGGAGATTCGTTCTTTTGGTCCTGTTCGGGGCCGTCCTGGCCCAGGCCTGGTTCTTCCTCCTGCCGCACGTCTTCCATGAGTCCGTTGAACTGCGCGCAATCGGCTGGGTCATCCCCGGACTCCTGGCCGTAAGCCTGGAAAGGCAGAGGCCCCTGCCGACCCTGGCCTCCCTGGCCACGGTATCCATTCTCACCTATTTTCTTGTCCGGTTCGTTTCCTGGCTATGAGAAAGACACTGCGCCATCCCGGCATCTATCTTGCGGCCGGGCTGAGTCTTTTCTTTTTCGGCCTGTTCAAGTTCATTCCGTTCGATGCGCTCACCGAGCGGGCGACCATGGTCCGGGCGGCGGAGATCATGGCGGCCGCCGAGAGGACTCTGCTGGAATGCCGGGAACGGAAAGGCCTTTCCCTCGACGCGGCGACAGACCCCAACCGGACGGGCCTCGTCGGCGTCGAGACCTCTCCGATCAGCACCACCTTGGGAAACCTCGAGGCCAAGCGGACGACGACCAATCCCAATTATGCCGGGCTCGTCGTGCGATTGTTGAAAGAGGCGCGGGTGAAAGAAGGGGAGGTCATCGCCGTGGGCGCTTCGAGCTCGTTCCCGGGGCTCCTCTTGGCCGTGCTCTCCGCGGCCAAGGCCATGGACCTCGACGCCCTGCTTATCTGCTCGCTGGGCGCGTCCCAGTGGGGTGCCAACGACCCGCGTTTTTCCTGGCTCGACATCTATGGCTGTATCGCCGGAGGGGCCGGCGCCGGGGGGAGGATCATCGCCCTTTCCGTCGGCGGAGAAGGCGACACGGGCTTGGACATGAGCGTAGAGGGCCGCCGGTTTCTCCTGGGCGAGGTCCGAAAGAGCGGCCTTCCGCTCATCGAAGAGCCGGACCTGAAGCGCAACGTAGAGCGCCGGTCCCGGCTCTACGGGGAGAACGCCCGCGGGAAAAGGATCGCGGCCTTCGTCAACATCGGCGGCAGCTGGGCCAACATGGGGACGGACGCGTCGGTCCTCGGATTGAAACCGGGATCGACCAGGGTCCGGAACATCCCTCCCCCGGAACGGAGGGGGATGATCCAGGAGATGGCCAGGCACGGCGTTCCCGTCATCCATCTTCTGAACATCAAAGGGCTGGGCGTGCGCTACGGCCTGCCCTGGGACCCGAGCCCGTTGCCACAGTCCGGAGAAGGGGATGTCTATCGCCGCTCCCCAGGCTCCCATCCGCTCGTCATGATCCTCATCGGGGCCTATCTTATTCTGGTGGTTCTTGCCTTGGCGCTTTTTCGACGGCCGTGAATTCTATCTCCCCTCTCATTTCCCCAAGCTGTTGACGAGGTCTTGGATATCCTTCTGATCGGGGTTCAGGCTGATGGATGCCTTCAAAACTTCGAGCGCCTTGGCCTTCTCTCCGGTCCGGATGTAGCATTGGCCCAGGGCGTTCAGCAGCCGCGTGTCGCTGTTGTAGATCTTGTTCCCTTCGAGGAGGCCGACGATGGCGCTGCCATAGTTCCCCAGGCCTGCCTGGGCCTGGCCTTTGATGAGGAAATATTCGAACTTGAACTTCTCCGTGTCTTTGAGGCCTTCGGCGAGGGAGAACGCCTGCTATCGTCTCCTGGCCTTCATTAGCCTAAAGATGGAGATGCATTGGAAAAGGAATCCTATAGGAAAAGCAGCCTTTCATCTGCCGATCTTCCAAAGAGTCCCTTTGGGGGAATTCACCAAAATGCTTGACAGTACCCAGCTTTTCATGCATAAATCAAAATCAGGAGAAAAATCACGAATTGGAAAAAATGGATTTTTGTTCCTGCCGTGGCCTTGGCGATCCTTGCCTTTGTTCCCCAGCCGTTGCACTCGCAGGAGACGCCTCCGGCCGCGGTGACTGTCGCCGTGCGGGTGTCCGCCGGCGACCGATTCATAAGTGGGCTCACTCTCGAGGACTTCGAGCTCCTTGAGAACGGCGTGCCTCAAAAGATCGACGCACTTTTCCAGGTTGAGAAGAACGTCATCAGCCGCCAAGAGGGAGAGAGCGTGACGGTGCCCGTCACCGCCAGAAAGTTTTATCTGCTCTTTCAGATGTATGAATTCAATCCCAAGGTATCCGAAGCCATCCATTACTTTTTTAACGACGCCCTTCTTCCCGGCGATACGCTGGACATCCAGACGCCGATGAGAAATTACAGACTTACTCCCGCCGCCTTCGCCCAAAAGCCGAGAGACGTCCTGGCCAAGGAGATGGACAATGTCGTCAGAAAGGACATCAACCAGGGGAACTTTATCTATAAGGGCCTGATGAGAGACCTGAGACGGTTTACCCAGGGTATCGAGGGGCTGAACCCCATCGCAGGCGGCGACGAAGAGTCCGATACATCCGTTTCGTACTTTGGACTGGAATTTCTCCTGAATCAATACCGGGAATCGGCTCAGAAACTGGAGACTTTGCGGAGCATTGACCAGGACAAACTCATCGGTTTCGCCCAGGCGCTCAAGAAACAGGACGGCCGGAAATTCGTTTTTTTCATCTACCAGCAGGAGTTCCGTCCGGAAATCAGTCCCAGGATGCTTAACACGCTCATCGACATCAATCAGGACAACCAGAACATCCTCAGCAGTCTCCACGAGCTCTTCCAGATCTATCACCAAAATATTTCCCTCGACTCGCAAAAAATCGTCGAGGCTTATTGCGATTCTTCGGCCGATTTTAACTTCCTGTTTATGAAGAGAACGCCTGAGAGATTCGGCGGCATAACCATGCGGGAACAATCGGAAGACGTGTTCACGGTCTTTTCCCAAGTCGCCCCGGCCACCGGCGGCATTACCGAGACCACACAAAACCCCGTGGCTGAGGTCAAGGACGCCCTCAAAACTTCGGAGCTGTATTACCTTCTCTCATATAGACCGACCCCGGTTGCAAAAGGCGAGACATTCAAAGCGATCACCGTCAAAGTCAGAAATAAAGATTATAAGGTCTTGCATCGTCGGGGCTATATCACGAACTGAGTTGCGGAATTTTTCTTCTAGATTTTGGATAGAAATCCAATTTATTGGATTTTTCGGTCGGTAAGCCTGAGCCTTTGTCTTTTCAAGTATCTGATATTTCTTAAGATAGCTCTCCCTCAATTAATATCAATTATTGGCATGAATATTGCTATAAATACTAAGGATTGAAATATTTTTGATGATCAACAAAAAAAAGGAGGTGAGAATGAGTTAGGCCTTCTATGGCATATTGAGGAAAATGGCAGGAGTGGCCAGCCACTCCAGGGCAAAGTGAAAAATTTCCTAAAAAGGAGGAAAGATGAAAAAGAGTCTAATTATGATGGCCGTATTTCTGCTCCTCTCTGTATCCCTTATGGCTCAGGTGAGGACCGGCACCATCTATGGACGTGTCACTGATACGCAGGGCGTGCCTCTTCCCGGCGTTTCCGTGACTTTGAAATCTAACTATATTGCCCCCCTAACGGTCATCACCGACGACAGTGGCATTTTCAGGTTCATGTCTCTTGGGCCGGGCAAGGACTATGCCCTGACGGCTGAGCTGCAGGGATTCAAGAGGGCGGAGAAGACCGGCATCATCGTCACGATCGGCATGCAATCCAAGATAGACCTGACGATAGAGCAAGGCACGGTAGAAGAAGAAGTGACGGTTGTCGCCGTAACGCCGACGGTCGATGCCAAGAAGACCTCGATCGGCAAGAACATCAATCAGGAGATCCTGCAGTCTATGCCTTCAGCCAGAGACCCCTGGAATGTCATGCAGATGGCGCCCTCGATCATTATGGACCGCGAAAATGTCGGCGGCAATGAGTCCGGCCAGCAGGCAAGCTACTATGCCAAGGGCGATTCCAGCGGCGGCGCCAACAACGTCTGGGCCCTTGACGGTGTCGTCGTCACCGACCCGGCCGCCATCGGCGCGTCCCCGACTTACTGGGATTTCGACTCGTTTGAGGAAATGAACGTCGTCACCGGCGGCGCGGATGTCACCGTGCAGACGGGCGCCGTCGCCTTGAACATGGTCACCCGCCGGGGCGGCAACAAGGTCAGCCTTGGCGGCCGTTTCTACCTGACCGACAGCGCCTTCCAGATGGACAACCTGACCGACTCGCTGCGGGCGCAAGGCGTCACGGGCATCAACAAGATCAACCAGATCAGGGACTACGGCTTCAACGTGGGTGGCCCGATCGTCAAGGACATGGCCTGGCTCTGGATGTCCTACGGCGTCCAGGATATCAATTCGATTCTTCTTAACGGCTCGCCCCAAAAGCCTTTCATCTCGAACTATAACTTCAAGCTGAACCTGCAGTTAATCCCTACGAACCGGTTCGAGGCGTTGTACGTGATGGGCGGCAAGCAGTTCATGGGGCGGTCTGCGAGCCAGTCGTTCCCTGAAGGTTTGGACCAGGACAGCCCCTTCCATTTCGGCTCGCCAATCGTCAAAATCCAGGACGAGCAGATGATCGGGAACGACCTGCTGCTGTCCGCCAAGTTCGCCTACATGAACTCTTCGTTCCAGTTGATCCCTCATAGTGATCCCGACATGGTGAAGCTGGCCAACTATGATTATAGCAATGACATCTGGCGGGACAACTGGTACTACATCACGACCCGGCCGATGTACGACTATGACGTCCACACCCAGTACTACAACGACAAGCTCTTCGGTGTCAGTCACGAAATAAAGTTAGGCGTTGAGTATTCGACCCGCCGCGTGACCTCGGACTCCTCGACCCCCGGGAACATCTACGAATACTACAACCTGAATTATCAGGACATCGACCCGACGGGGAATGGCAACCCGGTATTTACCCCCGGAATGACCCAGTGGACCCTCGCCAGCCAATATAACCTGGACTGGGGCGTCAAGCAGCTGTCGGCCTTCTTCCAGGACACGATCACGACCAACCGATTCAACATCCTCCTGGGCGTTCGTTACGACCGCCAGACGACCTCGGTCAATGCCAGCCGTTACGGAACCGTCAATGACAACCCGGTCTGGGACATGTTCGACCCGACGATCAAGTCGGCGCTCAAGGCCTTCATGCCCGGCGTCGATGTTCCCAACATCAAGCCCGACTACGCCTGGAATGTCTGGTCTCCGCGCCTCGGCATCACCTATGACCTCTTCGGCACGGGCAAGACCATCCTCAAACTGAGCGGCTCCATGTATGGCGACTTCATGGGCACGGGCTCCGCGGCCTACCTCTTCAACCCCTATGGGGCCTACGGCGCCTGGATGAATTGGTGGTGGCTGGATACGAACGGGGATGGCATCATGAATGCCAACGAAGTCCTCGCCAACGACGCCGATACCTACGCCCCCATGCCCTTGATTGTCGGCGGCGCCGTCAATCCGGACTTCATCAACACCCTCGAGGGCAACCAGTGGGGCGGCTTCACCCCCGGATCCTCGACGGCCGGTCCCTCGCCCTACACCGTCGATAAGAATGCCACTTCCTCCCGGACGTGGGAACTCCTGGCCACGGTCGACCACGAGCTCCTGCCCGACTTCAGCCTCGGCCTGAGCGCCACCTACAGAAAGTACAACCACTTCAGCTGGGACCCCGACTACTATACCGACGGCCCGTTCGGCGACTACAGCATCAACGGCCAGAGCATGATCAGAAATGTCAACATGTACTCCGTCGCCGGCCAGATTCCGTCGTCCATCTCTGGTGTCGACATTGGCGCCGGCGCCGGGCGTGATTATTACCTCCTGACCCCCGGCTACGGCTATACCCCGTACGGCTACCACCAGCTCAACACGAACTACGAGACCTTCTGGGGCGTTGACTTCACCTTCAACAAGCGGCTCACCAACAGATGGATGCTGGACGGCTCCGTGTCCTACATGGACCAGAAGTATCATTACGGCAACGGCGTCACCAACCCGACGAACCTCTGGGCCCAGCAAGACCAGCTCTATACTCCGGCCATGGGCGGCACCTCGGGCAAGATCAACCAGTACATCTTCTCCCACTGGCTGGCCAAGCTCGAAGGCCTCTACCAGCTGCCCCTCGACTTCAACATCTCCTTCACCTTCAACGCCCGCGCCGGCCATGTCATCCCCCACTACATGACGATCGTCGACCGCCGGTGGGCCAACAGCTACAACCGGACCGTCACATCCAATTCAGCCTATGGCTGGACAAGTACTTCGGACACTGCTACATATCTCGATATCTTCGGCGAGTCGATGCTGCCCGTCTTCTACCAGCTGAACATGCGCCTCGAGAAGCTGATCAAGCTCGGCGAAACCGGCCGCATCTACCTCATGGCCGATGCCTTCAACGTGTTAAACAGCGCCATCATCAACAGGCAGTACGACAACAGGGAGGGGACGTACACCATCGCTGCCAACGGCACCACGACCTTTGCTCCTTATGCCAACAACAACAAAGTCAACGAGATCCTGAACCCCTTCGTCGCCCGGTTCGGAATCCGGTTCCAGTTCTAAGCTGATCATAAGCAAGAGCTAAAGCTCAAAGCCCCTCCCCCGGCGGGGGGAGGGGCTTTTTTTTCCGGGGGTTTCCTCGGGTGCGGAGACCGTGGTAAAATAAACATGCATAGAGGAGCCCGCCCATGACGGACCGCATCGCACGAACCGGCCTGATCCTTGCCTTGCTGGTTTTAACATCCGGCCCGGCTCTGCATGCGGCCCGGTTGCGGCCGAATCTTCTTCTCATTACAATCGACACGCTGCGGCCGGACAGGCTGAGCTGCTACTCCCAGTCCCTCCAGACCCCGAATATCGACCAGCTGGCCGCGGCCGGCGTCGTGTTCACCCGCGCCTTCGCCCATACGCCGTTGACCCTCCCTTCCCACGCTAACATTCTGCTGGGAACGTCCCCGCTGCAGCACGGCGTCCACGACAACGGCAACTTCAAGGTTCCAGAAACCCTTCCCAACCTGGCCACGTTCCTGAAGCAAAACGGATATGCCACCGGCGCTTTTATCGGCGCCTTCCCTCTTGACTCGCGTTTCGGGCTCAACCAGGGGTTCGATGTTTATGATGAAAACTACGGATCCGGCACCGGCCTGGACTTCAAGTTCATCGAGAGAAAAGCCGAGGCGGTGATCGAGAGCGCCATGGCCTGGCTCGAAGGCCGGCCGGGGCCCTGGTTCGTGTGGATCCACTGCTTTGATCCCCACCAGCCTTACGAGCCGCCCGAGCCGTTCACGACCCGGTTTAAAAACGACCTATACAGCGGCGAGGTAGCTTATGTAGATTCCGCCCTGGCCAAACTCTTCGGCTATCTCGAGGACTCGCGCCAGGCCGGTTCGACGGTCATCGTCTTCACCGGCGATCATGGCCAGTCCCTGGGCGAGCACGGGGAGTCGACCCATGGCTATTTCGCCTACAATTCCACGCTTTGGGTGCCCCTGATCGTCTCCGGGCCAGGCGTCAAGCCGGGCCGGGTGGACCAGGACGTCTGCCACGTCGACATTTTCCCGACCGTCTGCGACCTCCTGGGCTTTCCCCGGCCGTCCTATCTTCAAGGATTATCCCTTCTTCCTGTCATGAAGGGAAAGCACTTATCCGCTCTGGATTCACGGCCGATTTACTTCGAGTCGCTTTATGCCTATTATCGCCGTGGTTGGGCCCCTCTGCGGGGATTCATTTCCGGGCCGAAAAAATTCATCGATTCGCCCCTCCCGGAGATATACAACCTCAAGACCGATTTTAGTGAATCCAAAAATCTGGCGGCAAAAGACGTTGACCGGGAACGGGCCGAACTTACCAGACTGATCAAAACCGAATCCGGGCATGAAGCCGCCCCGAGGCCCCGGCTGGATGCCGCGGCCCGAGAAAAGCTCGAGAGCCTCGGGTACGTCGGAGGGTTCCAACCGCCGGCCAGGGTAAATTTCGGGCCCCAGGATGATTTAAAAACGCTCCTCCCGTACAACCGCAAGTTCGAGGAAGCCCAGGATCTCTACTTCCGCGGGGAGACGAGCCGGAGCATCGACCTCCTCCGCGAGCTCATCCGGGAGCGCCCGGACTTCGACAATCCCTACCTCTTCCTGGTGACGGTCTATGAAAAGCAGCGCCTGCTGGCCGATGCGGAGGCCGTACTGAAGATAGGCTCGGAGGCCAATCCCCGCAATTATAAACTTGCCATCGAATACGGCATCGTCCTGGCCGAAAGGGGCAGGAACGAAGAGGCCATTGACCTCTTCAAGAAGGCCTCAGGCATGATTGACTGGGACCCCGAGCTGTGGAATTATCTCGGCGTGGCCTACTGGAACAAGGGCGACCTCGAGAACGCGTTCGCGGCCTACGAGCATGCTCTCTCCCTCGACCCCAAGTATGCGGTCGTCCTGTCCAACCTCGGGACGGTCGAGACCACTCTGGCCATGAAAAAAAAGGACGGGGCCGCCCTGCGCCGGGCCATGGATTATTTCAAGCGGGCAATCGCATGCGATTCGCGGTATGCCTCAGCCTACAATGGATTGGGAGCGGTTTACCGGATGACCGGAGATTTGGACGCGGCCATTGACTGCTGGGGCAAGGCTGTTGAATTTGACCCCGGTCACAAATTCGCCCTCTATAATCTGGGAACGGCCTATGTCGACAAGGGCGACAAAGCCAAGGCTTTTATGTATCTGACCAGGTACAAGGAGCGCTATTACCGGACTCTGTCGCCTGAGGAAAAAGCAGCGCTCGATGCCGACCTGGAAAAGTGTCGCTGAGATACGCTTCCGTGGAAGGGACGATTGAGCCGGGCCCGCGGCTTTTTTTTCGTTCGGTTATATGCTAAAATAATTAATGAAAATCAAGGGATCGAATTTATTTGGGCGAGATGTTTCATGCACGTTTGATTTTCTTGGGAGTATAGATGTCCGGAGGTTGAAGATGAAGAAAGTCCTGTTCCTCATGGTTTGCGTGCTGACGGCCGCGTCCTTTATCTCCGCCCAGGACTGGAAAGGCCAGGGGCGGCTTCCCGGGATTGTTCTCGACGAGCAAGGCAATCCCATAGAGGGCGTCCGAGTGAAGTTTTTCTGCCCGAAATGGGGCGGCGGCTTTGAAATCACGTCGGGCAAGGACGGGAAATGGATCGGCGCCTGGATGCGGAGCGGATTATGGAACATAGATCTTGATAAAATCGGTTACATGCCCGTCCACAAGTTCTTCCAGATGAACCAGTTCGAAAGATACAAGGAAATGAAGGTAGTCATGAAGAAAGTCGAAGGGATGGTCGTCAGCGAAGACATGAAAAAGGACCTTGTAGCGGCCAATGACTTATACGACAAGAATGAGTACGGTGCGGCCACCGATGCCTACAAGGCTTTCTTGACGAAATACCCGGACGCCTACTTCATCTGGAGGAACATCGGCAACAGCTATTTCAGGCAGGAGAAGTATGACGATGCCGAGGTTGCTTACAAGCAAATCCTGGTCAAGGATCCAAACAATGTCGAAGCCAACCTCAGCATAGGCAGCTGCTACGAGAGCCGCGGCGACACGGACAAGGCGATGGAATGGTACGGCAAAGTGGCGATCGACAAAATCACGGATTCCAACCTGCTGTATTCCGTCGGTCTGGCTTATTTCAAGACCTCGAAACTCGAGGAGGCCCTGAAGTATTTCCAGAAGGCGATCGAGCTGGACGAAACCAACACCGATGCCATCTATCAGCTTGGGCTGACCTACACCGCCCTCGAAAACAAGGAGCAGGCCATCGCTGTTTTCGAGAAATACCTCAAGGTTGACCCGGACTCTGAGCGGGCCGGCCAGGTAAAAGGCTTCCTTGACTACCTGTGGAAAAAATGATGTCCCGCTGGGCGGCGGATGTACCTTTCGCGGGACTGCCGCCAGGCCGGAAGCCGGAACATTTTTCCATGGGAAATTTGAACGAAATCCCGGCTGCGGGAGTTATATGATATGTCCCCTGAGCCGGCGGGCTTCCGAGTCCGGACGACCGGGGGAGTTTGTCGGCTGTGAGGTTTGACATCATGTGGAGACGCATCTTTGCCCTGATCCTATGCCCGGCTCTGGTCTCAACCGCGGGTTTGAGCGCGGCCAAAGAAGGTAAGACCCAGTCTCACAAGGCCGAGTCCAAGGCGGAAAGGAAGCAAAGGTCCGCCGATGTCAAAAGCCTTGACCCGATCTACCAGGATTTTTTCAAACTTGTCACATACATAATCAGCCCCAAGGAAAAGGAGGTCCTCCTCGAACTGCCCGATAACCGCGACCGCGACATTTTCATCGAAGACTTTTGGAAACTCCGTGACCCAACCCCCGGCACTCCGGAGAATGAATACAAGAACGAAATGATCCGGCGCTTCGACTACGTCAACAAAAAATTCACTTCCGGTCGCCCCGGCTGGATGACCGACCGCGGCAGGATCTACATGATCCTGGGTGAGCCAGCCAGCTACGATCGCTATCCGGGCAAACAGAGCATTATCCCTTGCGAAGTCTGGTACTACTATACCGATGGAAGCAAAGGTCTCCCCACGCATTTCGGGCTGATTTTCTATCAGAAAAACGGCATCGGGGAATATAAGCTTTACGACCCGTTCGTGGACGGGCCCAAATCGTTGCTCTCGCCTCTCGCCAGCCTGCGCACTCTGGACCCGGACGATTATGAAACCATTCATGACACAGTCCAGAAGTTCGCTCCGGCCCTGGCTGATATAGCGATCTCCCTGATTCCTGGCGAGTTCGGATACGGGTTTCAGCCCACCTCGCGGAGCACTGAGCTTCTCGCCGGCATTATACAATCGGCCTATAAGGGTCTCAAGCCGACCTATGCCACGCATTTCTTCGACTACAAGGGCTTGGTAAGCACGGAATACCTGACGAATTACATCGAAAGTGTCGGCCTGGCGACCGTCATGCGGGACCCCGTCCTCGACCTCTCCTTCGTCCACTTCACCATTGCCCCCCAAAAGCTATCGGTGGACTTTTATGCACCCAAGGACCAGTATTTCTGCAATTTCAAGATGGATGTCAGCCTGCGCCGCGGCGAGACGATCATCTTTCAGTACTCTAAGGAATTCGCTCTCTATTTCCCCGCGTCCGATATCGACCGGGTCCGCCAAAACGGGATTGCCCTGGAGGATGCCTTCCCCGTCAGCGAAGGGCAGTACAAGCTGACGGTCCTGGCCCAGAATTCCGTGGCCAAGGAGTTCACGGTTTTCGAACAGTCCATAAGCGTCCCCAAGGCGGGCGGCCCTCCTTCTCTCAACGGTCCCGTCCTGGGCTACAAGGTGAGGACCTTCCAGAACGACGTCCTCATCCCCTTCAAAGCTCTTGACCGGAAGCTGGTCGTGGATCCTAAGATGGCCTTCGGAACCGGCGACGAGATCAATGTCATGTTCTCCGTAGTGGACCTGTCCCCTGACCTTTGGCAGGACGGGGAAGTCGAGTTGAACGTGAAAGGCCTGGGCAAGACCCCATTAGTTAAAAAGTATTTAGTGCGCCTGGCCGATTCCCCGTATAATAAGGTCTTGACCCTGACCCCGAGCGTCGACACCTCGGACCTGGCGCCGGATTATTATGAACTCACGCTGAGCCTGTTGGGACCGGACAAGAAGGTCTGCGACGAGAAGAGCGTACAGTTCGTCATTTCACCGGAGAAGGCCATCGCTCATCCCATTGCCAATGCCAAGGCTTTCCCGATGTCCAATCAGTTCTACGTTTATTACCAGTTAGCCCGCCAGTACGACAAAATGAACATCAACGACCAGGCTAAGACGGAATACGCCAAGGGATTTTCCATGAACTCCGGCTACAAGGAGGGTGTCAGCGAATATGCTCGCTTCCTGCTCAAAGTCCATAAGTTCGACGAGGCTTTGACCGTCGTCGAGAGCATAAGGGGAATCGAGCAGGGACGATACGACTACTTCTTGATCAAGGGACTGGCCACGATGGGCAAGGAAGATTTTAAGGGCGCCATCAACGACCTCCTCGAGGCCAACAAGATCTACAACAGCGATACGGTCCTTCTCAATGCCCTGGGATCCTGTTTCCTCAAGATCGGTCAGAAGGAACAGGCTTTAAACGCTTTCCAAGCCTCCCTGAAGCTGAACGACCAGCAGGAGGACATTAATAAGATTGTCCAGAGCCTGATTAAAAAATAGGACCTTTCAGCTCGTATTCCCCGGATAGAATATCCAATTGATCAGGATCTGCGGCTTCGGGTCGCCTCCTTCCCAACAGGCGCCGGAGGAGATGCTCCCGATAGCCGTCGGAAGATAGAGGCGGGCGGAAACAGCGGTCAGTCCCGGCCGTCGAGAGTTTCAGAGGCCCCCAGCTTAAGTATGACAATATCTGGGTGTTCGACAAAGAATAGCTAAAGGTCGGCATCACGTTGACAGCCTCTGATAGCTCCCGCTCTCTTGGGAATCCAAATAATTGATAAAATACAAAAAAATGAATATCATGATCCCAAGGGGGGCTCAGGAGCCTATTCGAAATGCAGGGAGTCCTTATCCGCCTTGGACGGGTCATGCAGAAAGGCGCCGGTACCCTTCTCGATGACCTCGGTATAGCGCGGGATGCCGGTGAGGACGATGCCCCTTTCGGGCTTCTCATCCGCCCGGACGACAAACGGATCCTTCCCCGTGAGGAGGAGCTCCCGGTCCGCCGTCCTTTTTAAGACCTGGTTTGAATCGTGATCGAGACAATGCAGGGATAGCGTTCCAGGCTGTCCTTATTCTGGCAGAGCCCGCGTTCGATGATGAGCACCCCCCCCTCGTAATCGTCCCACTTGTAGTGGTTGACGTCCGAGAGCTGTCCCGTTATTGAGGAGAGTTCTTTGATGCCGGCCTTGACCTTGGGCAGGCCCACATAGGTCAGGACCCGGTTCACCGGTTCGACATCGGTGATGTGATAGTTCCTTCCGTTCGGGTCCATGGTCAGCTTGAGCCGGGGGCCGATTCCGAACAGGGAACCCTCCTCACCCGTGGGTGCGGGGAAGGTGTACCGGACGTACCTGGTCGCGTCCTGACGTCCCTCGTCCTTGACATAGGCGAGCGCCATGGCCTTCTCGGGGAAGACCGTCTGCTTGATGTTCTTCCAGGAGATCGTTTCGAGCTTCGTTTGCTGCAGGAAGAAGAAGATCCCACCGAAAAGGACCGCTACGATCAACGCCCTGACAAGCGTTTCGAACTCCTGTTTTATCAATATCTTGACCAGCCAAACGATGGTCAACCCGAAGAGGACCATGACGATGGTTTTCAAAGTCGTCGTTGCGATCATCGATAGACTCCCTCAAACCCGCGTTCCGGGCTCATTATTTCTATTCTATCAAAGAAGCCCGTGTTCAGTCCAATTTTTTTGAATAAATGAGATCATCAACGAGGCCTACATGAAATTCCTGGAGATGATCTTGATGCTCGCGCCCATGACATGGTAGACCAAGACCGCGTCTATTGCAATCCTCTGCAATCCTCCGTTTCCAATCATTTGGATTCTCTGGCTTATTGTGATATATTGTTGGACTTTATGACGGCCTGGATGGGGGTCTATTCGGGCATCCGATCTCATAATAATTTCTAGACCGCTGGAGATGGAAAGATGACGAATACGATCTTCTGGTTGGCTCCGCTGGGCGCGGCCTGCGCCCTGTTCTTCGCCTGGTTCTTCTACCATCAAATGAAGAAAGAGAGCGAGGGCACCGAGCACATGGCGAGGATCGCCTCCTATGTGCGCAAAGGGGCCATGGCTTACCTCAAGCAGCAGTACAAGGTGGTCGGGCTTGTTTTCATCTGCCTTGTCATCTTGCTGGCTTTCATGGCCTTTGTCTTGAAGGTCCAGAACAAGTGGGTGCCGGTGGCCTTCCTGACGGGCGGCTTCTTCTCGGCCTTGTCCGGATACTTCGGCATGAAGACGGCGACTTACGCCGCGGCCCGCACGACCAACGCCGCCAAGAACTCGCTTAACAGCGCACTCCGGATCGCCTTCCGCAGCGGGGCCGTCATGGGCCTCGTCGTCGTAGGGCTGGCCCTTCTGGACATCTCGCTCTGGTTCATCATCCTGCGGCAGTTCTATCCTCTTACGGACGGCGGCCAGAACCTGATCCTCATCACCACGACCATGATCACCTTCGGTATGGGCGCTTCGACCCAGGCCCTGTTTGCCAGGGTCGGCGGCGGCATCTTCACCAAGGCGGCCGATGTCGGGGCCGACCTCGTCGGCAAGGTCGAGGCCAATATCCCCGAGGATGATCCGCGCAACCCGGCGGTCATCGCCGACCTCGTCGGCGACAACGTCGGCGACGTGGCCGGGATGGGAGCGGACCTCTACGAATCCTACGCCGGGTCCATCCTGGCGACGGCGGCCCTCGGCGCATCGGCCTTTCTTGGCCGCGGCGACCTGCAGCTCAAAGCGGTCATCGCCCCGATGGTCATCGCGGCCATCGGCACGCTCCTTTCCATCTTCGGGATCTTCATGGTCCGGACGAAGGAAGGGGCCACCCAGAAGCAGCTGCTCGGCTCCCTGGGCCGGGGCATCAATACCAGCTCCGTCCTCATCGTCGTTTTCTCCCTGGGCGTCATCAAGGTTCTCGACCTGCCTCTGGGCATCTGGGGCTCGGTCGTCTGCGGATTGGTCTCGGGCATCGTCATCGGCCGGGCGACGGAATACTTCACCTCGGCCTCCTATAAGCCGACGATGCGTATCGCGGACAAGGCCAAGACGGGCCCCGCCACGGTCATTATCGCCGGGTTGGGCACGGGCATGATGTCAACGGCCATCCCGGTCCTGTCCGTCGTCGTCGGGACCCTGTTGGCCTACCTTTTTGCCGCTCACTTTGACATGTCCAACGTCGGCCAGGGCCTTTACGGCATCGGGATCGCCGCCGTAGGCATGCTTTCGACCCTGGGGATCACCCTGGCCACGGACGCCTATGGACCCATCGCCGACAACGCCGGCGGCAACGCCCAGATGACCGGCCAGGACAAGGAGGTCCGACGGAGGACCGATGCCCTGGACTCCCTGGGCAACACCACGGCCGCCACGGGCAAGGGGTTCGCCATCGGCTCGGCCGCCCTGACGGCCCTGGCCCTTCTGGCCTCCTACGTCGAGGAAATCAAGATTGGTCTGATCCGCATCGGCCACACGACACTCCAGTTCGCCGACGGGCTCAGCCTCGAGACGGCCAAGGCGCAATTCCTCGATTTAATGCGCTACTATAACGTCACTTTGATGAACCCGCTCGTCCTGGTCGGCATCTTCCTCGGTTCCATGATGGCCTTCTCCTTCTGCGGGCTGGCCATAACGGCCGTCGGCAAGGCCGCCGGCCGCATGGTGGACGAGGTGCGACGGCAATTCAAAGAGATCGCCGGCATCATGGAGGGCAAGGCCGAGCCCGACTACGCCCGCTGTGTCGAGATCTCGACGCGGGGCGCCCAAAGGGCCATGGTTTTGCCCTCGCTCTTAGCCATCATTGTCCCTGTCACGACCGGCCTTCTCCTGGGTATTCCCGGCGTCATGGGCCTGCTCATCGGCGGCACGTCAACGGGCTTTGTCCTGGCCGTTTTCATGGCCAACGCGGGAGGCGCCTGGGACAATGCCAAGAAGTTCATCGAGGAAGGAAACTACGGCGGCAAGGGCTCGCCGGCCCACCACGCGGCCGTCATCGGCGACACCGTCGGCGACCCGTTCAAGGACACGGCCGGCCCGAGCCTGAACATCCTGATCAAGCTCATGAGCATGGTGGCCATCGTCATGGCCGGTCTGACGGTCGCCTTCTCTCTTTTCAAGCGATGACGGAAGAGCGTCGAAGGATGAACATGAAGGTTTCCGCGACTCGACGGGCGGCGCTGTTCTTAATCGGGCTGGTGATTTGGACATGGGGCTGCCGCGGCCCGAAATCCGACCTCGAGCCCGTGACCGCGCAGGAGATCGAATCGCACATCCGGTTCCTTTCGGATGACCTCCTCGAGGGCAGGGCCGTCGGGAGCAAAGGCATCGGCATCGCGGAAAACTACCAGGAAGACCTTTTCAAGACCTTCGGCCTGGAACCGCTTTTCGGTTCGAGCTACCGCCAGGCCTTCAACCTCCGGGGGACGCAGCCCGACCGGGGCGCAAGCCTCGAAGTCTTCTCCGAAAAGGTCAAGATCGTCCCGGTGATCTTCGACGACTTCGTTGTGAATACGGAGCGGGAAGATCGGCCGGAAGAGGTCATCGGGGAGCTCGTTTATTGCGGTTATCTCATCCAGGCCCCAGAGAGGAACTGGGATGACATCAAGGGCGCCGACCTCAAGGGGAAGGTCCTTCTGTGCGAGATCAACGAGCCCGGGAACGTCCCGGGCGGCATCTTCGACGGCGAGGACATGACCTATTACGGCCGCTGGACCTACAAGTTCGAGAAGGCGGCCGAGCTCGGCGCCGCGGGCGTCCTCATCGTCCACAACACCAAGGGCGCGGCGTACGGCTGGGACGTCGTCCGGAACTCCTGGGCCAAGGAGACGTTCTTCCTGCCGGACAAGGGCCCGTCGCTCTATTTCCAAGGGTGGCTCAGCGAGGCCGCGGCCCGGACCGTCTTCAATTCCGTCAAGTTGGACCGGGAGGAGCTCCTTGCCGGGGCCGAGACTCCCGTTTTCACGCCCGTCCCCCTGGGGCTGCGCGTCAAAATCCGCCAGAACCCCTCGTTCCGGACGGTTTCCGCCCAGAACGTCGCCGGATTAATCCGCGGGAAGGGTCGGGAAGCCAAGGACCGAACCATCATCATCTCCGCCCACTTCGACCACCTGGGGAGGGACGAAAACCTTGCCGGAGACCAGATTTATAACGG
>Ga0315281_10003290_pt1 | contig 23756 bp, 16 predicted proteins | sample YL17G07_0_MG_FD_204540 | JGI IMG/M metagenome (GOLD analysis project Ga0315281, IMG submission 204540) | Sediment microbial communities from Yellowstone Lake, YNP, Wyoming, USA - YL17G07_0 | ecosystem: Environmental > Aquatic > Freshwater > Lake > Sediment | place: USA: Wyoming | collected... | reverse complement strand
GGGCTGAATCACGCCCGTCTCGTTGTTGGAGTGCATGACGGACACGAGCGCCGTTTTGTCGTCCATGCCGTCGGCCACGTCTTCCACGTCCACCATCCCCAACCCGTCGGCCATGGCGACGTGCGATCGGTATCCGTTTCGGGAGAGGTGGTACACGGTTTTTAAGACGGCCGAATGTTCGATGGCCGAGGTGACCACGCCCCAACCGCCGTCCGGCGGATGGTTCCAAGCCGCGCCTTTTATGGCCAGGTTGTCGGATTCCGTTCCGCCGCTACAAAAGATTATTTCCTGCGGAGCCGCCCCCAGCAACGCGGCGACGCTTTCCCGCGCCTCCTCCACGCGCGCCCTGGCCTTGCGCCCCAGCCAGTGCGCGCTTGACGGGTTGCCGTAGGATTCCTTGAGGTACGGGAGCATCGCCTCCAGCGCCTCCGGGTGGAGGGGCGTGGTCGAGTTGTAATCCAGATAAACGCGCCGGGAAGGGGAGTCGGTCGGCATGATCACCTTTTAAACACGCATTCCTTCTATTTGGGATTCGCTGATGGCGCGCGAGAAGAAGTGGGCATTTTCGGCCACGCCGTGCCTGATGATTTCCACCGCGACGTCCTGGTCCTGGGGCGCGTCGCTGTATCGCACCGCGATGCCGGCGGCCACCTCGGCGTGCGAGCCGTGGCTTCCCGACGGCACTTGGTCGGAGTCGCTAATCAGCACCATCGGCCCGTTGTAGTCCTTGACCCTGACGAACATGTCGCTTTCGCTGGCCATTTTTTCCAATTTTTCGTTTTCCTGCTCGTTTCTTCCGACGATGACCTTGCATGTTTCCGAGACGCGGAAATGCCTGCCCACCCTTAAGAGGCGGGTGTCATCGACGGACGTTTTCTCGGTGTGGGAAAAAAGATCGCGCATTCGCACGGCAAAATGCTGGTCCGTCAGCATGCACCCGCCGGAGGAGCAGAGGCTTTCCTCCTCCAAGCCCATCTCGCGGCCTATCTCCACCTGTGGTTTCCTTGATCTGCCGGAGATGGCGAGCATTTCCTCGCGGTCAATCCACCCCATTTTCTCCGGAATCGTCGGTTCCAAAAGCGCGGCGGACAGCGGCCTGACTATAAGCCCCTTAAGCCCGGCTTCGTTCTCTATCTGATGGAGCCTGTTGCGCATCTGCGACATCGGCCTTTGACTGAGCACCTCGCCGGTGAATATGAATTTCGCCCCTATGTCCTCCATAGCCTTTTTCGCCTGCCCGAACATCATTATCCGGCAGTCCAGGCACGGGTTTATCCCTTTTCCGTATCCGTGCTTGGGCGCCCTGAGCATCTCTATGTACTCCTCGCCCATGAATATCGCCTTTATCTCCAGCCCCATTTCGTTGGCGAGCTTGTGGGCGGCGCTTTTGCAACTGTCGTGTTTCCTTGTGCAGTTGCAGAACGGGCTTAGGAAATTAAGCACGGTCACGTCGTACCCGAGTTTCATCATGAGCTTTACGGCTATGGTGCTGTCCAGCCCGCCGGAAAGCAGTCCCAGTGTTTTTATCTCTTTTCTGTCCAAAATTATGCTCCGTATTTCAATTGAGTTTAATGTCTATCAGCGCGTCCTTTTTGATTCGCTTCATCCACTCGTCCTTATGGGATATGACGAGGTCGGAATATATCCTGTTTTCAATCTCCATCTTAACTTTTTCTAAAGGGATTTGCGCGGACTCCAGCCGTTCACTCACCAAGATAAGATGGTAGCCGAACCGGGTGCGGACAGGCTCGCTGACCTCCCCCGGTTTGAGGGCGAAGGCGGCCTTGTCGAACTCCTCCACCATTTCTCCGCCGGTGACCTCGCCGAGGTAGCCGCCGACGTCCCTCGACGGGTCCTCGGAATATTTCTTCGCCGCCTCGGCGAAATCCAGTCCGCCGAGTATCTCCTTGCGTATGGCGATTATTTCCTTGAGGGCCCTGGAGTAATCCTCCATTGTGGCGGTTTTTCCGAGATATTTTAGGATGTGGCTTATCTTGGCCTTGGGTCTTCCCGAGAAAAGCTCCTTGTGGGAGTTGTAAAATTGGGCGATGTCCTCTTCGGAGACGTGCACCTCGTTGCGCACCTCCATGTTCAGCACCTTCCGGGCTATCAACTGGTCGCCAATCATGCTTCGGTACCGTTCGATGGTCAGCCCCTCCTGTTTCAGAAGTTTTTCGAAATCCGCACCCTGGGCCTCGGCCCGCTTGCGGAAGCTCTCCACCGCCTGGTCGATCTCGTAGGACGAGGGCTTTACGTCCTTTTCCTTGCCGAACTGAATCATCAGCTTTTCCTCGACAAGCGTGTCGAGCGCGTCCTTCATCTTCACCGTGCCGGCGGCTTCGGGTTCCTGCCCGGCGGCGTTCATCTGGAACCACCGCTCCCTGACCTCGGAGTAAAGGATTATCTCCCCGTTTACGGCCGCGGCTATGCTGTCAACCGCCTCCCGCGCGTGAGCCGTCGGCGCGAAAATCGCCGCGCAAGTCAGGGCCGCGATTAAAGCCTGTACAGCCTGTCGGTATAGACGGTTATCTTTGCGTTCTTTCTTGTTTCTCGAAACCATTCTTCAAACTTCCTCTCAAGTCGTTCCTGAAAGATGCGATTATATATCTTATCCTTGGCCTCTTGAAAGGATACAAGTCCGGCCTTCTCTAGTTTTGTCACCTTGAAGATGTGAAATCCATACTGGGATTTAATGACCGGGCTGGTTTCATTTTCCTTAAGTCTAAATATTGCATCCTCGAGTTCTTTGGGCATTTGCCCCTCGGATATCGCGCCCAGATCGCCCCCCTTGGCCCCCTCCGGCCCCTGCGAATATTTTCGGGCTGTTTCGGCAAAATCAGCCCCGTCCTTAAGACTAGCCCTTATTTTTTCCGCCTCCGCGCCGGTGGAGGACAGGATATGAACCACGCGCGCCCGTTTGGGCATGTCAAACTCCTTCCGGTTGTCTTCGTAATACTTCCGCACCTCGTCCTCCTTCACCTCCACGAGCTTGGAGATTTTCACGGAGACGAGCTTTTCCACGAGTAGGTTTCGAAAAACCGACTCCTTCCATTCCTCGTAAGTCTGGTTCTGCTTGGCCAGCACCTCGTTAAGGCTTGAAGGGGGCAGGCCGTTAAGCAGGACCCCAATCGCCTCGTCCTCCATTTCCTTGGATATTCTCACCCCCGCCTTGGCCGCCTCCTCGGCTATCAGCGCGTGGCGTATCATCTCTTCTATCACGCCGTCGCGCATCCGCTTTTCCAAATCCTCGTTGTTGGCGTCGGTCACCTTTATCCGCTTCTTAAAAGTGGTGTATTCCCGCCGGAATTCCTCCCCCCTTATCTCCTTGGAGTTCACCACGGCGACGACGGCGTTGGTGGATGCCTCCTTTTCGTCCTGTCGATGACATGAGGCTACGGAAAGTAGGACGGCCCACAAGACGGCGTATAAAATTACGTGTTTTTTCAGCGGCATGGGGGTAGTGTAAGGCATAGGGAAAACACAGGCAAACAATTAATAAGGAAAAAAATACGATGGCTATGTCTGATAAATTAGTCATGCTTTTAAGGAGGGCGCGCAAATGGATTTTAAACTGATATTGACCACCTTTTGGCTGATATTTCTTGCCGAATTGGGGGATAAAACACAACTGGCCACGGTGGCCTTTTCCGTCGGCACTCCGTCAAAAATGTCGGTTTTTGCCGGGTCGGCGTTGGCGCTGGTTCTCACCTCCGCGCTTGCGGTGTTGTTCGGGGACGCTCTTTCGCGCTTTGTGCCGCTTAAGGCGCTTCACATAGCGGCGGGGGGCGGTTTTATGGTCATAGGCGCGCTTATGCTCGCAAAAGAGCTTTGGAAGTAAGTGGCTGATTTAGCATGACAATGGTCGGCGTATGGCTTGAAAAACCAAGTAAACATTGCCTAATTCCGCCAAAACGGGTATAGTCTGCCGAGTTGCATGAGTAAAAAAATACAGAGAATCGCGCTCGTCGAGACAAAAACCGACAACACCCACGTGTTTAGCAGAACCTATCTTCCCCGCTTGGGAATTCCGATTTTAAGCTCGGTTTTGAGAAAAGCCGGGTACGACGTGGAGATATTCTTCCAGGAAAAACAGCCTTTGGACATGGGATACCTCGTCGGTTTCGACATGGTCGGATTATCGGCGCTGACCTCCACAGTGAAAGAAGCGTACAAGCTTGGCGGCGAACTAACGGGCAAGGGGCCGGTTATAGTCATGGGCGGGCCGCATCCGAGCGCGATGCCGAAGGAGTCGCTGGAATTTTGCGATTACGTCGTTCGTGGGGAGGGGGAGCTGACAATAATCAACCTTCTTGCGGCCCTCAACAACGGCGGTCACGTCGAAGACGTAGGCGGAATCTCCTACAAAAAGAACAACGAGGTGGTGGACAACCCGTCCTCCATCGTAAGGGTGGACATGAAAACCATTCCGCACACGGATTTCTCCGCGTGCAAGAGTTTCAAGGGGCCGGAAGAATATCCCGCCGAGATTATGTTCTCCAGAGGATGTCCTTACGACTGCAATTTTTGCAGTGTGACGACCACCTTCGGAAAAAAGTATCGCTATAAGACCGTCGAGCAGGTTATGGAAGACCTGCAAACCTTCGCCGGAAGGACGATCTGTTTCATCGACGACAACTTCGCGGCAAATCCGAAGAAGACAAAGGAACTGCTCAACCGCATGATAGACACGAACCAGGTTCCGGCGCGATACTCCTGCCAGTTGAGGATAAACGCGGCGCGGGACGAGGAGCTTCTTTCCCTGCTTCGCAAAACAAACTGCCGCATAGCGTACGTTGGGATGGAGTCCGTCAACCCGGAGACCCTGCTTAAATACAACAAGGGGCAGACGCTCGAACAGATTGTCTCGTCAATAAAAGGATTTCGCAAATATAACATCGGCCTTCACGGGATGTTCGTGCTCGGATCCGACGACGACACCAGAGAAACTATAAAGGCGACGACGGACTTCGCCATGGCCAACGGGCTGGACACGATTCAGCTGTGCGCGTTAACGCCCTTCCCCGGAACGGCGGTGTACGACGAGATGATAGCCCAAGACAGAGTGATCCACCAGAGGTGGGAGCTGTACGACGGCCTGCACGTCGTGATCAGGCCGAAGAAAATGACCCCCTACGAGCTTCAGGAGGGGATAATGACCGAGATGAAGCGTTTCTATTCGTGGAAGAATATTTTCAAGATAAGTCTCGCCAAAAGGTGGCGCTTTCGCTATCGCTTTGGCGGGAAATACCTCGTCAACAAGTGGATCGAGGAAAACAGCTCCTACATGGAACACCTGAAAACTCTCTAGTTCTTACGCTGTCATAAACCTGTGTTCGATTTCTATTCACCGCGCGAAGAATGTGGTAGACTTTCCACATCATGAGGATAGGGATAATAACGGGCGGGGGAGACTGCCCCGGTCTTAACGCGGTAATCAGGGCCGCCGTGCGCACGGCGACGGGACACTACAAATGGGAGGTTCTTGGTTTCCTAAACGGGTACAAGGGGCTGGTTGAAAACAGGTTCCGCAAGCTCGATTCCTCCGCCGTGAGCGGCCTTTTGGACAGGGGCGGCACGATTATCGGCACCTCCAACATGGACAATCCGTTCAAGTTCGCCGAGATGGTGAACGGGCAACGCACTTACCGTGACGCCAGCGACGACGTCGTAAAAACCTACAAGGAAAACAACCTGGACGGCCTTATCGTGGTCGGCGGGGACGGGACGCTGGGGATAGCCCTGAAACTCTGCAGAGAAAAGGGGCTGAACATCGTCGGCGTTCCCAAAACGATTGACAATGACCTTTCGGCCACGGACTACACGTTCGGATTCGACACCGCCGTCGGCATCGTGACCGACGCGGTGGACAGGATAAAAACCACCGCCGAGTCGCACGAGAGGGTCATGGTGGTCGAGGTTATGGGGCGCGACACCGGCTGGATAGCGTTGTTTGCCGGGCTTGCGTCCGGTGCGCACATCATACTCATTCCGGAGATACCGTACACCTTGGAAAAGGTCGTAACGAAAATATACGAGCGCGAGACAATCGGGAAACATTTTTGCGTGGTGCTCGTCAGCGAAGGGGCGAAGCCAGTCGGCGGACATATCACGATAAAAAGAACGGTCAACGACCCCTCGATGGGCATAAGGTTGGGCGGGGTCGGAAACGTCATCGCCCAGCAAATAGAGGATCTGACCGGCATCGACACCAGGGTCGTCACCCTCGGCCACGTACAGCGCGGCGGCACCCCGTCGGCGTTCGACAGGATACTTTGCACGCGTCTCGGAGTCGAGGCGGCGAACATGATTCACAGAAAAGAGTTCGGAATGATGGCCTGTCTAAAGACGCCGGACATCAAATCCGTGCCCCTTGAACAGGCGGCCATAAACCGCAAGGTCAATCCAAACGACCCCATGATATCGGAAGCTAAGGCCTGCGGCATCTCCTTCGGCGACGAGTGACACCAAAAAGTTTTTAATCAGCGTCAATCTGTAAGGCAGGGATAAATGCAGTACGCCATCTCAACGTTTACCGACGGCACCCTAGAAATAATGGAATTCGAGATCGATGAAAAGGGGCCGGATGGCGCGATAATTTCCGGGCTTTACGGAATCAGCGTCAGCAAGGTCGGCGAGGTCATCAAAACCCCGGACAAAATATCCCCCACGGCAAAAGACCATCCCGCAATCGAGGGGGTTATCGAACTGCGCGGCGAAGTCATACCGATTATAAACCTTCCAAAATGGCTGGAAAAATACGATTCGGACTTCAACTACGGGCGGATAATTATCGTGGAATTCAACATGATGAAGGCCGGTCTTCTGGTGAGCAGGGTGAACAGGATATACCGCGTTCCCTGCGAAAACTTCACCCCGCCGACCCCGATTATGCGCGGGGGGCGAAAATTGATAACCACCGGCGTCGTCCGAAACGAGGGGCGCCTGCTCCTTATGTTGGATTACGAGACCATGATGGCCGACATAGACGACGAGGCTTTTGCCGATCCCAACGAGATACCAAAGGCTCCGTTAAAAGGGGGCAGGGTGCTTCTCGTGGAAGATTCCGGCATGGTGGTGACCGTGTTGAAGAAGGTCTTTTTGGAGGCCGGATACTCGGTGATGGAGGCCGGAAACGGCGACGAGGCGTTGCAGGCCCTTGAAATTGCATCCGAAAAATGGGAGCGCGACGGGATTCCCATTGCCGAGGCGCTGACCGCCGTCGTTACGGACGTCGAGATGCCGCTTATGGACGGCGTTCAATTTATCGCGAAGTTGAAAGCCGACAAAAGGTTCCAATCCCTGCGCGTGGTTATTTTTTCTTCCGTGGTGACGGAGGAGATTCAAAAACGATGGAGCGCCATTGGCGTGAACGCAATTATCCCCAAGCCCATGATGTCGGAGCTTGTGGGGTACGTCAACGAATTTATGGCTACCGCCGGAATGCACAGGTAGGGCGGAATAAAAAAAAGGATCCTCCGGCGGACAGGGGGGGCGCCACGCCGGAGGCTTTGAATGCGCTATCGCCGGAGAACCCGGCAACAACGCGAGTGGCCGTTATTTAAAAAAACTTCCTAATTCGCTATGCGTAAACCCTAAAGTTCACGTCGGGGAAAATGTTGTCCTTTCCCTCGACATGGTTGAGCCAGTCGTAATCAACGGTTCCGCTTTCAACCTGGTCCGCTATCTTGTTAAACCTCGTAATGTGTTCGTTCGTTCGCTTTACCGCGTATTCGACCATGGTCCCGGTTTTCATAATGAAAGCCCAGTCCGACGCCTGCGCCAGCAAAAGCTCCCTAGCCGCCTGGTTCAGCGGACGCTCCATGCCGTTTGCGCTCGACGCATATTTTTGGCTGAGGCCGACCATCCGTTCCGCGGCCCTTACAAGGTGCGGGTATATCCAGTCGTTGCTTCCCTCAAGCCACACCTCGGCGTATCCTTTGTATCCCCATGAGGACATCGTGGGCTGGCAAACCTGGTTCTTCGGGAACTTCTGGAGGTATTCCGACGGCGTTATCGTCTTGAACACGTCCTGGTCGTGGTTTATTTTCCTCAAGAGGAAGTTAAGCCAGTCCGGCCCCTCGTGCCACCAGTGACCGTACAGCTCCGCGTCGTAAGGAGCCACGATTATCGGCGGTTTGCCGCCCATCACTCCGTAAAGATGCTCCACCTGCTTCTCGCGGTTGAACATGAAGTTGGCGGCGTGCTCCGCCGCTTTTTCCATTGCGACGTACTGGTTGTACGGCTCCTTTTGATCCGTCTTTCCGGTGATCTTGTAATATTTTATGCCGGTCAGCTTCCTTAGGCCGTTGGGCTGTACGTAGTCCTTAACGTATTCGAAGTCCAAGTCGTAGCCGACGTCCCTGTAGAAGTCGCGGTAGTTCGTGTCGCCGGGATACCCCTCGTTCGCCGACCAGACCTGCTTGCTGGACTCGATGTCGCGGCCGAACGCGGCGACCATCGACGGCGTGAAAATCGGCGCGTATATGCCGTATTTGGGTCGCGGCTCGGCGTGAAGCACACCGTGGGTGTCCACTAGAAAATAGCGTATCCCCTCCTCGCGGAGAATCTTCTCCACGCCGGGGTAGTACGCGCACTCCGGCAACCATATTCCCTTCGGCCTGCGGCCGAAATTTATCTCGTAGTGTTGGGCGGCGGTCCTTATCTGCGCCCTTACGGCGTTTGGAACCGACTCCATCAGCGGCAACCAGCCGTGGGTCGCGCCCACGGTGATGATTTCCAGAACGCCCCGGTCCTGAAACTCCTTGAAGGCCGTAACGATGTTTTTGTTGTACCGTTTTTCGAAGACCTCCCGCGCGTTTTTGAACTTCCAGTGGTACATGAGCGCCAGGTCGTGGAACTCGCGCTGGAAACGGGTGCGCTCCACCTCTTTTTCGGCCAGATCCACAAGCTTGTTGATGTGCCTCATGTAGCGGTTTTGTAAAAGGCCGTCCGTGAGCATCGAAACCAGCGTGGGGGACATGGACATGGTGATGCGGAAATCCACCCCGTCCTTAACAAGGCCGTCGAAGACGTTGATAAGCGGTATGTAGGTTTCCGTTATCGCCTCGAACAGCCAGTCTTCCTCAAGGAAATCCTCGTGTTCCGGGTGTCGCACGTAGGGAAGATGCGCGTGAAGGACGATTGAAAGATATCCTTTAGGGGTTTTCATTGCTCTGTTTCCTCAAAAAACTCCCTGTTCTGAAAGGTCGCGGTTCCTCTGGAAACGGTGGGGGTTATGGTTTTCTCAAATTTTCCGTTGGCGGACACGGCCTTGGTGTCAATCACCTGTATGCCGTCCGGCAACGCGAACCTCGCGGTGAACGTTCCGTCGGAGCGCAGATGCACTTTTTTGCCCATCATGGTCACGTTGGCGTCGGCTTCCGTCGCGCCGTAAACTATCAGCTCGCAGTCAAGGCGGTACCAAAACTGGTCGCGGGCCTTCGGCGCCCTTTCGGAGCCGAAGGAACTAATCGCGCCGGACGAGCTCTCGCCGGAGAGTCGCTGTCTCATCATCTCGGTCAGCTCCATGGAGGCCGCGCCCTGCCTTGCCTGGAATCCGCCGCTAAGCGCGTACATCCTCCAGAAGTCCTCGTCGGCTATCATCCACTCCTCGTCCATTCTGGTGGACGCGCCGTTGCGCGGAACGCCGACCATGTTGGAACGCGCCATCATGTAGAACTCGCCCCGCAGGTTTTTCAGGCCGACGTCGACGATGTAGTTCCTGTCGTCCTCGGGGACGTTTATGTAGTAAGTCCCTTTAATGTGCCCCACGTCCAGGTCGAAATGTTTGTGGGCGTTTGTTCCGTTGAAGTTTACGTCCGTCACGTCGTACACGCGTAGGGCCGTGTTGAACTCGGAAAGGTTTATGCCGTGCGTCCGGGCGGTCTCCGTAGGTTTGTGGCCGTGCAGATCCCACGAGGTGAAAACCCAAAACGGGTCGCGCACGAAAAGAATTATGCGGTTGTCCTCGTACTTCTCGGGCAGGCTGGCGAACTCCATGTGTTCCTGGATGTTTGCGACCATATATTTGGATTTTTCGACGTTTTCCTCGCCGGTGGGGGAGGGCCTGTTTTGATAGGAGGCCAGATTGAGCGCCGCGCTCTCCGTGCGTTTGCGTTGGACGGCAACGGGCGCCGGTTTCTTTGTTTCCAATGCCTTGGTTGTCACCGGGCTTTTTGCCATCGCTTTTTCCACAGGAGGTTTAACGGCCTCCGGCTTTTTGGCCTCGGGTTTTTGTGGCGCCGCTTTTGTGACCACCGGCTTCTTGGCCGCTGATTTTGCCGGTGCCGGGGAGGAGATAATTACCAGGCGCTTGGCGGCCCCGGCGGGTTTGGCTTTCTTTTCGGCGGCTTTTGCGGCAGGGGCCGTTTTCTTGGCGGGTTTTGCCGCGACTTCCTTAGCCTTCTTTGCTACGGGCTTCGCCGCTTTCTTGGCGGGGGCCGGCTTCTCCGCCGTCTGGATAATCTTTTTGATTATCCCCTCTTTGGTTTCGGTCGGCTTGAAAGCAAGGTTGTAGAGGTTCTTGCCCAGCGCTATCAGTTTATCTTTCGTGGAACTCATTAAATCGGATTTTTTTATTTTTTGCATAACCCTAATAGATGCCAGTTGCGGGCCAAAACTCCTAACTTATACGGTGTTGAGAAACCAAGCGTTGCAACTGTCGGGCAACCCGCGATTTATAAAACGGGGCATTAATGTCCCTCGATCGCATCGTTTTTACCCTAAAATCCTTTCGCGATGTCCGAAATGTCCGACGGATAAAACAAATATTCCTTTTACGGCGTAGCAGGGTTCGATTCGTTTGATTTTTTCGCTTTTGCATTTGAATCCCGTGTTGGTGGCGCAGACACTTTTTCAATTGGTTGGTTAAGAGTTGGGCGGTATTTTGCGGTAGAATCAACGGGTAATCGTGAATAAAATGAAGCGCATTGGTTCTCTTATTTCTTTGGCGGGTGTCGTGCTCTTACTGTTGCCCGGCCCGGTCGCCCTCTCCAAGGAACAACACTCGCCAGAATCCAAATCATCGAGCGGGGCCGACATGGTCTTCGTGAAGGGAGGATGCTATGACATGGGGTGGGACGGATATACTTCCCACCGGGTGTGTCTGTCTGATTTTTACATGGACAAGTATCTCGTGACTCAAAGCGCGTACCAAGGGCAGACCGGGAATAACCCGTCGCTTTTCACGGGGTGCCCAAACTGTCCCGTGGAAAAAGTGTCTTGGGACGACGCCGAGAGTTTTTGTGGTTCGCTCGGAAAGCGACTTCCGACGGAGGCCGAGTGGGAGTACGCGGCTCGCAACGGGGGGAAGCATGAGAAATGGGCCGGAACAAACAAGGAATCGGAACTTGGAAATTACGCTTGGTATCATGGAAATTCCGGAAGCAAAACTCATCCCGTGGGAGAAAAACAACCCAACGGTCTTGGTTTGTATGACATGAGCGGCAACGTATGGGAGTGGGTAAGCGACTGGTACGACGAGAATTATTATAGGAAAAGTCCCAGGGACAATCCGCAAGGCCCGGATAGCGGTCAATACCGCGTGCTTCGCGGCGGGTCGTGGCTCGTTAGCGCCGACACTCTGCGCGCGGCGCTCCGTAGCGGAAGCTTCGCGCCGGACTATCGTCTCGGCAGTGTCGGCATTCGGTGCGCCAAATAATCTGTTCCGACATTTCCAATGTTTTTAGGGGTCATATTTTTGTCAGGTCTTGCAATGTAGCATTGCGACAACATCGCTTTTTTATCAAATGCTATAATGCAAGACCTGACCCTAAAGGCTACTTTTTACAAGAACCGCCATCGCTAAAGGCCCTAAGAAGCCAAACCACATAACAGGAAAGATTGTCTTCTGGATGAATAGAAATCTTGACGATATTTTTTTCATGGCTAATTCCCGCCTTTCGTTTGATGGATTCCTAGATGCGCTGTTCTCTTGGTTGATTTTATCACGGTGGGTTGTTCTTTTGGCCGCAAACCGGGATAATGGCGGACATGAAAAACACCGAACTTTTAAAATCTTTTCCTCGCAAATTCGTAGACGCTAATTTCGTCGTCAAGGACGCCGAGACAATAAAGCCGTGGGTGGACAAACTGCTTGAACGCCAGATCACCTCCGCCATCGAGCTTGAAAAATGGCTTGAGGACGTTTCGGAGCTTGAGGGGATATTAGACGAGGACTCCAACATCCGGTACGTCGCCATGACATGCGACACGAAGGACGCCGCGAAAACCGAGTCGTTCCTTTACTTCGTGCGGGAGATAATGCCGAAACTCGCCGAGTGGGACAACCAGATAAAAAAGAAATATTACGACTCCCCGTTTCGGAAAGAACTGAACCCGAAAACTTACGCCCGACTGGACAGGATGTTCTCGGTGGCGATAGAGTTGTTCACGGAGAAAAACATTCCGCTCAACGTGAAACTCTCCGAGATGGCTCAGGAATACCAGAAAATCACCGGGGCGTGGACCGTGGAGTTCGACGGCAAGACCCAGACCATGCCGCAGATGTCCCGCTACATCCAGCAAACCGACAGGAACATCCGCGAATCTGCCTGGCACGCGATGACGCAACGCAGGCTTGTCGACGTTCCCGCGCTGGAGACGCTGTTCGACGGCATGCTGAAAACGCGGCACGAGTACTCGCAAAACCTCGGCCTTAAAGATTTCCGCGAATACAGCTTCAAGGCGAAACTGCGCGACTATTCCCCCGACAACTGTCTTGAGTTTCACGACTCGATAGAAAAGGCGGTCGTCCCTTTGATGAGAAAGATTATAGACAAGCGGCGCAAACAGATGGGGCTGGAAAAACTCAGGCCTTGGGACTTGAGCGTAGACCCGCTCGGAAGGCCCCCGCTGGAGCCGTTTAAGGACGTGAAAAAACTCCAAAGCGGGGTGGGGGAGATATTTCAAAAAATCGACCCGCGTCTGGGCGAGATGTTCGGCGCGATATCGGAAACGATGGATCTCGACAGCAGGGACGGCAAGGCTCCGGGCGGATATCAGACGACTTTCGAGGAACGGCGCGTCCCGTTCATCTTCACGAACGCCGCCGGGGTGCAGGGGGACGTAACGACCCTTTTGCACGAGGGGGGGCACGCGTTCCACACCATCCAATGCAGGGAGGCGAAAATGATTTGGTACCGGCACGCCTCGACGGAGTTTTCCGAGGTGGCCAGCATGACGCAGGAGCTTTTCGGCAACCCGCACGCGGCGGTTTTTTACGGCGAGGCGGACCAGGTTAAGCGGGCGATGTTCGAGCAGTTGGAAAGGGTGGTCGATCTTTTCCCGTGGGTCGCCACGGTGGATGCGTTTCAGCATTGGATATACACCCACCCGGAACACACCGGCGAGGAGCGTGCTGATAAATGGCTTGAGATAACGCAACGGTTCGAGGGGGGCGTGGACTGGAGCGGCATAGACCCGGCCGTAAGGAAATACGGCTGGCACCGCCAACTGCACATTTTCGAGGTTCCTTTTTATTATATAGAGTACGCAATCGCACAGCTTGGCTCGTTGCAAATCTACCGTTTGTACAAGAAGAATCCGAAGCGGGCGGTTGACGCCTATCTTTCCGCGCTGAAACTTGGCGGCTGTCTTTCGCCGAAGGATCTTTTCGAGTCTGCGGGGATTAAGTTCGACTTCTCCATAAAAATGCTTTCCGAGCTAATGGCGATGGCGGAAGAGGAGATGGAGACTCTGGAGTAGCGTTAAAAAATTCGTCCGGCGGGAAAAGTCGGTTAATCCAAGGCGTCAGCGGGCGGGAGTCAGTTTCCGCGGGCCGGTGGCGCCGGGGTTGGCGGTCCACGCGCCCGACCAAACCCTTCCCCCCTTCACGAAATGCACGGTGTCATTGAGTATCAGCGACCTGCTGTTTCCGTCCGCCCAGTCGTATGTCGTAGAGGCGGACGGAGTCTGCGTTATCATTTTCCCCTTGAGGCTTATCGCGCCGCTTGTTAAAAGTGGGTTTATCTCAAACAGGTAGAGGCCGGTGTGCGTCCAGTCGTAGTAAGACCAAGACTGGGTCGGGTCAAAGCCCGCGTAGACGGGAGTGGTGTCGTGCAGTGTTACGTGGATGGCGAGCCTCGCCGGAACGCCCGCGCTAGGCGGGACGTACGTTATCCCCCTGTGGTCGTACAGCGCGTCTGAATCCGTCCCGCGTTTGCCTATGACAATGTTGCCGCTCTCGCGCGGGATTGCCGGGTTTGAAATGTCGAAGACCGACAGCTTAAGCCCTTGGTACCACGCCCCGCGACCGTCGCCGACGTCCGTGGATGCGTCCGCCACCGCGTCCTTGCCGATTCCGAGGAGCGTGTTGTCGTTTATCAATTGCAGGTAATCCGAATAGCCGTTTGTCTGGAGTTCGCCGGCTATGAACGGGTCGGTTGGACTGGAGATGTCCAAAATGTACAGCGGATCCGTAACCTTAAAGGTTACGAGGAAAGCGCGACTTCCCGCGAACCGTGCGGCGTAGAGTCGTTCCCCAGTTTTTCCAAGCGGGTCGGGCCTGACCTTGTTGGGCAGGCGCGAGACCTCGGAAAGCGTCGTACCGCCGTCCTTGGCGGATTCCCCCAGAACGGTCAAAAGCGTCGACGAGGAGGAACCCCATGAATCTCCTATTGACGTTGCAATCCTTAAGTAACCGTTGGACTCCCCCATGCGGAACGCTTTTTTGTCCTGGTCCCATCCCAAATGGCCGCTCGCGACACCGGAACAGCAGTAAGCCGGGGGGGTGGCTTTGAGCGAGAATTTGTGAATATCGGTGGAGATTTCCCCGGTGGGATAAAGGGCCGCAATCGTTGTCGTGGCGCCGTCGGTCAGAGGCTTGGGAGACGGGGAGTAGTCGTACCGCGTGGTGGCCACGTATATCGAATCGGTGGAGGAATAAACCGTCTCAGTATCCCCCACGATGCAGGACGACGTCGTCTGGTCGGGCGATTGTAGGTTTACGGCGGTGATGGTGATTATCGTCTGCGTCGTGACGCCGTCGTTCGGCGTGGGGGGCAGAAAACAGTTGTCGGCGCTCACGAGCGGGCCTTTTTTTACGCCGTCAATGGTCAGCGAGGGGAGGAGGTCGGCAAGCGTAGCGGCATCGAGTAGCTTGGCGTTGTTGTTGGCGTCCGACTCCGTGGCGGGATATATAGTGTAGTCGGGAATGTTGGGCGTGAAGCGCGACACGACGTAGAGCGTCTCGCCGATTCTTCTTGTGGAGATTATGGTTCCGTCGAAGGAGATTTTATGTGCATGCGCCGGGCTGGCCGGGGCGGCCACGTTGACCAGATAGACGGCGGACGAGCCGCCCCATCGCCACGGGTTGAACCAATACACTATCGGGGTTCCGGCGGTCGAGGCTATCATTGCGAGCGTGTCGGGCTGTCCGTTCGGCCTTCCCGTCACCAAATAAAAATCATTTATGAAGTAGTCGGCGTCGGGCGGCCTGATGACGGAGCTTTCCGTAACGGAAGGGGGGGACTCGGAAAGTTTCAGAACTCTTATCGAGTTGGAGTATTGCGTCAGAAACGCCGAGTCGTCCGTCGGCGTGCCGGCGGCGAATTTGGTTGCTCCGCCGCTGGAAACCGCCACGCCCCCCGAACCGGAGGATACCCCGACAAGGACGGGGTACGGCATGTAAGAGCCGATGACGGCGGCGTACAGGTATTTCCCGTCGCTTTTTATCAAGTCCGTTTCGTCGACGCCAGCCTCCTGTAGGTTTGTGGTTGAAAATACGGGTGGTTGCTGGCCGGTCGAGGAGGAGTCGGCGACCGCCACTCCGCTTGCCGCGACGCCTCCGTTTAGGGCGTACGCGACGGGATACCATCCGTCGTAGGATTTGGCGTTGACGGTAGCCCTCTTTATTCCCTCCTTAAGGTACTGCTCCATTTTGGACGAGGACTGGAACTGTGCGAGCGATTCGACGGATTTTCTGGTCGCCACATAGTCACCAGCCTTTGGTTGCGCAACGGTAGCCCCCTTGAACAGGTTGCAAGATTGGAGCGACAGGGACGCAAGAACTATTGTTACTAATGCGCTAATTCTTTGCATAAATTTATTTTAATCCAATCAAGCCTTCAGCGGCGGAAAATTATCTCCCCCTTCCTGGGAAAATAATATAAAATGTAACTGACCGCATTGTTCAGGCGGTAAGGCTGGCTAAACGGAAAAAAAGGGAGTCCCGAATGCTTGACGAGCTTTTATATCCAAACTCCGTCGCAGTCGTCGGCGCGTCAAACACTCAGGGCAAAGTCGGCTACGCGATCTTAAAAAACCTTTTGGACGCCGGGTATCAGGGGAAAATATATCCCGTCAACCCCGGCTCGCCGGAGATTCTGGGCGTTCCGGCATACAAGGATTTAAAGTCGCTTCCCCAAAAACTGGATTTGAGCGTCATCGCCGTTCCCACCGCCGCCGTAAAGGACGCGGTTTACAATTCCGTTTCCGCCGGGGCGAAGGCAATCATCGTCATCACCGCCGGGTTCAAGGAAACGGGGCACGAGGGCGCCGAGATGGAAAAGGAGATAGCCCGCCATTGCGCCGCGATGGGCGTGAGGCTTTTGGGGCCGAACTGCCTAGGGTTCATCAACACTCACCATAAAATGAACGTCTCGTTCTCCAGACAGACACCGTTGGAGGGGAGCATGTCCGTCATCTCCCAGTCCGGCGCGCTTTGCACCGCCATTTTGGACTGGGCCGAATCGCGAAAGCTCGGCCTTGGGAAAATGTTCAGCATCGGCAACAAGGCCGACATCAACGAGGTCGACCTCCTCAAGGTCCTGCAAAAGGACGAGAAAACCAAGGTTATAGTGGCTTATTTGGAGAGCATAGACGACGGAAACGCGTTCATCCGCGCCGCCGAGGACGCCTCCTACATAAAACCGGTCATAGTTCTAAAGGCGGGAACGACCCAGGCGGGAGTGAAGGCCGCGTCGTCCCACACCGGGAGCCTCGCCGGGGCGGACACCGCGTACGGCGCGGCGTTCAAACGATCCGGCATAATACGGGCCAAGACTTTCGAGGCGTTGTTTGACTACGCAATCGCGTTTGACATGCAACCGTTGCCCAAGGGGCGCCGGACGGCGGTGGTGACAAACGCGGGCGGCCCTGGCATCATGGCGGCGGACGCGCTGGAGAACTCCGGCATGATCGTCGCGCACCTGACGGAAAAAACCGCCAACGAACTCAAGACGAAACTACCGTCAGCCGCCAGCATAGCCAACCCGATAGACGTTCTGGGGGACGCCGACCCGCAACGGTACGCGATGGCCATTACCACCGCGCAGGAGGACGACGCGGTGGACGCCGCCATAGTCATCCTCACCCCGCAGTCGATGACTCGCCCGTTGGAGACGGCCCGCGCCATTGCGGAATGCGCCAAGTCCGGGTCCAAACCGTTGCTCGTGTCGTTCATGGGCGGCTCGCAGGTGATTCCCGGAAGAATCGAGCTTTTGGCGTCGCACCTTCCCGACTACACCTCGCCGGAGCGCGCGGTGGCGGCGCTAAAGGCGATGTGCGAATACGCCGAGTGGCGCAACCGCCCGCCGCGCATGGTCACGCGCTTCCCGGTGAACCACACCCGCGTGCGTCGCGTGCTTTCCCGCCACCTGAAAACCGGAAGGATGCAGGTTGGCGAGGTGCAGGGGAAGGAGATTTTGAGGGCGTATGGATTCCACGTGCCGGAGGGAAGGCTTGCAACCACTCTGGACGAGGCGTTGGAAATATCCGAGCGCGTCGGTTTTCCGGTGGCGCTAAAAGTGTCGTCGCCCGACATCATCCACAAATCGGACATCGGCGGCGTGAAGCTAAACCTTACGAACCGGGACATGGTGCGCGACGCATACGAGCTTATGATGATGCGAATCCCCAAGCATTCCCCCGATGCGCGCATCGAGGGTGTCTACGTAGAGAAGATGGCGAAAAAAGGGCTTGAGGTGATACTCGGCATGAATCGCGACCAGCAGTTCGGACCGATGCTCATGTTCGGGCTTGGAGGCATTTTCGTCGAGGTGATGAAGGACGTCGCCTTCCACCTTGCGCCCATCACATCCCAGGAGGCGATGCAGATGCTCACCGCGACCCGTTCATACCAGTTGTTGAAAGGGGCCAGGGGGCAAAGCGGCGTAAATCTTGACGCCATTGCGGAGGGGTTGCAACGAATAAGCCAGCTCGCCACGGATTTCCCGGAGGTGGCCGAGCTGGACATCAACCCTTTTATGGTGGGCGAGGCGGGGCAGGACGCGGTCGTAGCCGACACGCGTATCACGTTGCGGGAAGTTAAATTATGAAAAAAACTTACGACTCGGATTGGAAGAGCAAGTACGCGTCGCTTATCGTCTCGGCGGAGGAGGCGGTGAAACGAATTAACCCGGGTCACCGCGTTTTTATCGGTAGCGGGTGCGCGGAGCCGCAGGGGCTGGTGTGCGCGCTCACCGCGCGGGCGGGCGAGCTTGCCGACATCGAGATAGTCCAGCTTCTTACGCTCGGCGACGCGCCGTACGCAAAGAAGCAATACGCCGGCACGTTCAGCATCAACGCGTTTTTCATCGGCAACACGGTGAGGGAGATGATTCGCGAGGGGATGGGTAGCTACACCCCGATATTCCTTTCGGATATCCCGCGCCTATTCACCTCCGGCAAACTGCCGTTGCACGCCGCGCTTATACAAGTGAGCCCCCCGGACGAAAACGGTATGTGCAGTTTCGGCGTCGCCGTGGACATAATAAAAGCCGCGTCGGAAAACGCCCTGACGGTTATAGCGCAGGTGAACCCGAACATGCCCCGCACGATGGGGGATTCGTTTATCAACGTGTACGACATCGACGCGCTTGTGCCGACCGAGGAGCCGATTATCGAGGTGCCGGCTTTGGAAACAACGGAAGTAACGAGCCAGATAGGCGAGTACGTGGCGTCACTGGTGGACGACGGCTCCACCATAGAGCTGGGCATAGGAAAAATTCCGCACTCCATTGCGATGTCTTTAAAAGGGAAGCGCGACCTGGGGATTCACACGGAGATGATAACCGACCCGATGCTGGAGCTGATACAGTCCGGTGCCGTGACTGGAGCCATGAAAACCCTCGACCGGGGCAAGGTCGTGGCCAGTTTTTGTTTCGGGACGAAGAAGCTTTACGACTTCGTGGACTCCAACCCGATGTTCTCCTTCCACCCCACGGAGTACGTCAACGACACCAATCTGATATCAAGGCAGAAAAACATGGTCGCGATAAACACCGCCCTGCAGGTCGACCTTACCGGGCAGGTCTGCGCCGACTCTATCGGGTCGGAGTTCTATTCCGGCATCGGCGGGCAGGTGGACTTCAACCGCGGCGCGGCCAGGGCGGAAAATGGAAAGGCCATCATAGCCCTTCCCTCCACCGCCAAAGACGGCACGATATCCCGCATCTCCTGCCTTCTCACGCCCGGGGCGGGGGTGGTGACCACTCGCGGCGATGTTCATTACGTCGTCACCGAATACGGCGTTGCCTACCTTCACGGGAAAAGCGTTCAGGAACGCGCGTTGGCGCTCATCAGCGTGGCGCACCCAAAATTCCGCGCGGAGTTGATGGAGCAGGCCATAAAGGAAAAATTCCTGCGCCCGGAGCTGAAGGACGTGGAGGGGAAGATACTTATCGGGCCGAAGGAACTGCGCGCCACCATGCTGTTGAACGACGGCACGCAGATAAGCTTCCGAGCCATCCACCCCACCGACGAGCCGCGCATGCGGGAGCTTTTCTACACGCTGTCGCGGCAGACCGTCTATTACCGGTTCATGGCGGAGTTGAAGACCATCCCGCGCTCGCAGGTTCAAAACTTCGTGTACATAGACCATTGGAACGCTGTCTCGATAGTCGGCACGCTCCCCACCGCGTCGGGCGACGAGATAATCGCCGTCGGCGCGTATTATGTGGACAAAAAAACCAACCGCGCCGAGGTCGCGTTCACCGTCGCCGACGCGTGGCAAAAAAAGGGGATAGGCTCGTTCTTGATGACCCACCTCGCCACCATCGGAAAGCGCAACGGCCTCAAGGGGTTCACCGCCGAGGTGCTCGCGCAGAACAAGGCGATGCAGACAGTTTTCTACAACTCCGGCCTTAAGGTGAAGACCAAGCTCAACGAGGGAGTCATCTCCTTTGAACTAGATTTCTAATTGTGGCGCGGACACTTTTGTCCGCGTTACGCCCGAAGGGCGTAAATTCAATTGGCAAGGAAAATACGCGTGTCCTTCGGACACGCCACAGACAAGAGTGTCCGCGCCACAGGGATAAGCTTCAACGGATTTCCACTTCTGTTTTACCAAAGGGAATAGCATAATTTTGAATTCGCAGGGAACGCGCCTCGGTCATATCCACTACCAATCTTTTCACGGTTTATAAGAGGAGGCGAGTTCCTCGAACGTCTCCACTACGGGGGCGGGGGGTAGCGAGGCTAGGAAAGTTTTTCCGTACCCCTTTTTCTTTATCCGCGAGTCGCAGATCATTATTATTCCGTGGTCGTTCCTGTGGCGGATAAGCCTGCCGACGCCTTGTCTTAGCGCGAGCGCGGCCTCGGGGACTTGGTATTCCATGAATGGACTGCCGCCTAGTTTTTTTATCCGGTCTATACGCGCGGAGGTTATCGGGTCGCCGGGGGAGGAGAACGGGAGCTTGTCGATAATCACGCAACTCAGCGACTCGCCTTTCACGTCCACCCCCTGCCAGAAGCTTGACGAGGCGAGAAGAACGGAAGCGACCTCGTCGCGGAACTGCTCCAGCAGAACGTGGCGCGGCGCCTCTCCCTGTGTAAGAATTCTGTACGGCAGTTTGCCGTCCAGCAGTCTTCTGGTTTCGTACATCACCTTGAAGGAGGTGAAGAGGAAAAGAGTCCTCCCTTTCACCAGCTTTATCACTCTCTCCGCCTCCTTCGCAAGCGCGTCCACAAAATCGTGGCTTGCCGGGTCGGGCATGCGCGGGATATATATCCGCGTCTGTTTTGCGTAGTCGAAAGGGGAGGCCAGCGCCAGCGTCTCCGCACCTTCCAGTCCCAGCCTTTTTAGGAAGAATGTGAAATCCCCCGCGGTCGTCAACGTGGCGGACGTAAAGATTACCGTGCAAGAGGCGTACAGCGCGCCTTGAAGTGACTCGGCCACGTTCATGCTTGATGCGTTTAGAAAAACTCCGTTCCCCCTCGCCTCGCCCCAGAAAATATAATCGTCGTTGTTCGCCGATAGGATGCCTTCCGTCTCCTCCATTATCGTGCGGAATCGGTGGGAAACCATCCTAACCTCGTCCGGCAGGGGGTCGAGCGCGCCTATCTTTTGCTCCATAGATCGCAGGGAGTCCAGAAAAAGCTCGCCGCTTTCTGGGTCGGGCTTGGCGTCCTTAAGGCTGAATCGCCGTTCCTCCCCGTCGCGTCCACGGTAGTGATAAAAAAAGTTTTTGGCGCGCATCTCCAGTTTGTCGAGGCCGTCGGTCAGCTCCTTTTTTTGCGTCGTCGCGACGGAGTCCATCGCCCTTAGAGAGTCGCGGACAAGCTCCTCTATGCGGTAGTTGCTGACGGAAAAGCCGAAATAGCGCGAGGCGACCTCCTCCACGGCGTGCGCCTCGTCGAAAATCACCGCCTGATAATCCGGCAGGACTGATCCGGCCCTTTTGTCCCTTAGCGCCAGGTCGGCGAAAAACAGGTGGTGGTTGACGACGACGATTTGCGCGCGCTCCGCCTCTTTCCTTAAGCGGCTCACGGCGCAGTCGGTGGAGCGCGGGCATTTCATCGCGGAGCAGAAATCGGTGGTGGAGCAGACCTGCGCCCATATCTGGCTTTCTTCCGGGATGTCGACAAGCTCCGACCTGTCGCCGGTCTTTGTCTTTTGCGCCCAATCGAAGATGGTGTTCAGGTGTTTTGTCTCGCGTCCGTCCTTGAACAGGGGGGCCTGCGCGAACCTTTTCAGCCTCAGCGAGCAGAGGTAGTTGGAGCGCCCTTTCAGCATGACGGCGAGGAAATCCCTGCCGAGGTATTCGCGCAACATCGGGATGTCGCGAAAGAAAACCTGTTCCTGAAGGTTTTTTGTCCCGGTGGAGACGACTACTTTAAGGCCGGAAAGTATGGCCGGAACGAGGTACGACATCGTTTTGCCGGTGCCGGTTCCAGCCTCTACAACGAGCCGACCGCCGGAGGAGAGCGTTTTTGCCACCGCGAGCGCCATTCGCGCCTGCTCAGGCCGGTGCTCGTAATCCTCAAGTTTGCCGGAAAGGACTCCGCCCGGCGAGAATATTTCTTCTATGTCCATGACTAGAAGTCAGAAGTCAGAATTTAGAAGTCAGAATAGGGGAAGAGCAACCTCCCAATTCCAATTTAAATCGTCCTTCCGACGGCCTCGGCAACCGGCCTCAGTTCCTTCATAAGCTGGGCGAACTTCTTCGGCTTGAGCGACTGGGCTCCGTCCGAGAACGCCATTTCCGGTTTGTTGTGAACCTCTATCATCAGGCCGTCCGTGCCGGCGGCCACGGAGGCCTTGGACATGGACGAGACATACTGCCAGTAGCCGGTTCCGTGCGACGGGTCGGTGATTATCGGCAGGTGTGTGAGCTCTTTTAGCACCGGGATGCAACTAAGGTCGAGCGTGTTGCGCGTCGAAGTCTCGAACGTGCGTATTCCGCGCTCGCAAAGCATGACTTCCCTGTTTCCCTCGGAAAGAATGTATTCGGCGGACATGAGGAATTCCTGCACGGTGTTCGCAAGGCCGCGTTTGAGCAACACCGGTTTTTTTACCTGTCCCACCATTTTCAGGAGCGAGAAGTTTTGCATGTTCCGCGCGCCAATCTGAATGATGTCGGTGTATTCGCAGATAAGCTCCAACTCCCTCGGGTTCATAACCTCGGTGACTATCGGAAGGCCGGTGGCCTCCTTCGCTTTTTTCAAAAGTTCAAGCCCTTCCTTCTCCATTCCCTGAAAGGAGTAGGGGGACGTGCGCGGCTTATAGGCTCCGCCGCGCAGGATTTCCGCGCCCGCCGCCTTTACGTCGCGGGCTATGGAGATGATCTGATCCTCCCCCTCGACAGAACAGGGGCCGGCCATCACGACGATGTGTTTGCCGCCGATGACGACGTCGCCGACGGTGATTATCGAGTCTTCTTTTTTCACCTCGCGCGAACAAAGTTTGTACGGCTTGAGGATCGGCACGACCTTATCCACGTATTTGAGCGATTCCATTGACTCAAGGCGCGACTTGTCCCGGCCGTCGCCGACGGCGGCGATGACGGTTCTCGTTTCGCCCGAGAGGTCGTGCGGCGTGTAGCCGCATTCCACGACAATCTTTTTGACTTCTTCGATGGCGTCCGCCGGGGCGCCCTGTTTCATTACGATGATCATTTTTTTCTTTTCTCCTAAATCTATTCGCTTAAAGATATATAAAAGAAGCCTCCGCGTCAACCTCGGGCTTTTTTTCGGTCACAGCCCTTGATTTTATTACGAATACGCTAAAAACGGAAATTTCAGCCCTCCGCTTGACTTACCCGCAAGGTTAATCTATTATTCTGAACTTATAGGCAGGGTGATTTTGAATTAATAATGTGCATCAATATCAACTTAATTTATTTGGAGGATTGAAGTGGTTAAAATAAAAAGTTTAATAATTGGAATGTTAGTGGCCTTCGCCCTTACTTTAGGCGTTTCCACCTCGGCTTTTGCCGGTGACGCGGGTAAAGGAAAAGGCTTGTTTGAGGGCGCGGGCAAATGCAAAACCTGTCACAAAATTGACGCCGCCAAGCTCGTCGGCCCCGGTCTTGCCGGAG
>Ga0315281_10003289_pt1 | contig 23764 bp, 22 predicted proteins | sample YL17G07_0_MG_FD_204540 | JGI IMG/M metagenome (GOLD analysis project Ga0315281, IMG submission 204540) | Sediment microbial communities from Yellowstone Lake, YNP, Wyoming, USA - YL17G07_0 | ecosystem: Environmental > Aquatic > Freshwater > Lake > Sediment | place: USA: Wyoming | collected... | reverse complement strand
TGGCTGGAGTCCGCCATGGCCGCCCCGCAGGCCTGGGTGCTGGCGCTCCTGCTGGGCTTGGCCCTGCTCGCTTTGCTCTTGCGCGGAAGGGCGCGGGCGCCGGCGCTTTCCGGGGAGATTCAGCGGCTAGTAGATGCCTTGCCGGGCGCGGTCTTCACGTGCAGCCTCTCGCCAGACGGGCGGATGCAATGCGGCTACGTCAGTCCCCAGTTCGAGCGCCTGCTGGGCTTCAGCTTGCGGGAGGCGCTGGCCCACCCGGACCTGCCGCGCGCCATCGTCCATCCGGAGGACTACGTGCGCTTCCAGGGGCTGCTGCGGGACTCCGCCCGGGCGCTCACGCCGCTGGCCATCCAGCACCGCTACCTGACCCGCGGCGGCGGGCTGGGCTGGGCCCACACCAGCGCCGCGCCCCACCGGCAGAACTCCGGCACGGTGGTCTGGCATGGCCTGCTGGTGGACATCACCGCCGCCAAGCGCATCGAAGATCAAAATGCGGAAGATCAGCGCCTGCTGGCGGTCGGGCGGCTGACCGGCGGCGTGGCCCACGCCTTCAACAACCTGCTGATGGTGATCGTGGGCAACGCGGAGTTGCTCGAAGCCGTCACGGTCGAACCGCAGATCCGCGATCTGACCCAGCAGATCGTGGGATCGGCGCGTCAGGCCGCGGCACTGACCCAGCACCTGCTGGCCTTCTCCCGCAAGCAACCCCTCAATCCCGAGCCGATCCGGGTCAACGACGCCATGAGCGCCGCGCTAGAGCGGGCGCGCCCGGCGTTGGCCGGCCTGGCGATTGAGCAGCGCCTGGCGCAGGACGCCCCACCGATCCGGGCCGACGCCCGGCAACTCAACAACGCGCTGCTCAACCTGTTGCTCAACGCCCGCGACGCCATGCACGACGGCGGCGTCCTCTCGCTGGAAACCGACTCCCGGGCGGTGGACGCCGACTTCGCGCGACGCAACCAGATCGCGCCGGGCCTCTACGCGGCGTTCACCGTGCGCGACACCGGAGACGGCATGACCCCGGAGGTGCGGCGGCGCGCGTTCGAGCCGTTCTTCACGACCAAGACCGTTGGCCAGGGGCCGGGGCTGGGGCTGAGCATGGTGGAGGGCTTCACGCGCCAGTCCGGCGGCATGGTGGAATTGGAAAGCGCCCCCGGCGCGGGCACCGCGGTGACGCTGCTCCTGCCGGCCACGGAAGGCGCCGAAGCGACCGCGACCGCTTCCGCCGGAGCGGCAGCGGACCCGCCACACGAGGCCCTGGGCAGCGGCGAGAGGTAGCCGCCGCCCCCGTCCACCGGGGTGCCGCCTACTGCGACGCCTTCAGCGCCTGGTCGAAGTCCGCAATGATGTCGTCAATGTGCTCCGTGCCCACGGATACCCGCACCTGGTCCGGCGTCACGCCGGAGGTCTTCTGCTCCGCCTCCGCCAGTTGCTGGTGCGTGGTGGAGGCCGGGTGGATCACCAAGGTCTTGCAATCGCCCACATTGGCCAGCAGGCTGGCCAGCTTCAGGTGATCGATCAGCTTGCGTCCTGCCTCCAGTCCGCCCTTGATTCCGAAGGTCAGCACGCCGCCGAACATCCCGGCCCGCAGGTAGCGCTTGGCCAGCGCGTGGCTGGGGTGGTTGGGCAGGCCCGGGTAGCTCACCCACGACACTTGGGCATGCTTGCCCAGCCACTGGGCGAAGGCGAGCGCGTTCTGGCAGTGTCGCTCCACCCGCAACGACAGCGTCTCCAGACCTTGCAGGAACAGGAACGCGTTGAACGGACTCAGGGCCGGGCCGTGGTCGCGCAGGCCCTCCACCCGCGCCCGGATGATGAAGGCGATGTTGCCGAACTGGGAGCCCTTGCCGAAGACCTTGTTGAAGTCCAGGCCGTGGTAGGCCGGGCTGGGCTCCGTGAAGAGCGGGTAGCGCCCGTTGCCCCAGTCGAACTTGCCGCCGTCAACGATCAGGCCGCCGATGGAGGTGCCATGGCCGCCGATCCACTTGGTGGCGGAGTGGACGACAATGTCCGCGCCGTGCTCGATGGGCCGGCAGAGATAGCCGCCCGCGCCGAAGGTGTTGTCCACCACCACCGCCACGCCCTTGTCGTGCGCGGCCTTGGCGATGGCCTGGAAGTCCGGGACGTTCAGTTGCGGGTTGCCGATGGTCTCCACGTACACCACGCGGGTCTTGTTGTCGATCAGGCGCGCCAGATCGGCCGGATTGTCGCCACTGGCAAACCGCACCTCGATGCCCATGCGGGGGAGGGTCACCTTGAACTGATTGTAGGTGCCGCCGTAGAGGTTGCTGGTGGAGACGATGTTGTCCCCGGCCTGGGCCAAGGTGGTCAGGGTCACGATCTGGGCCGCCTGGCCGGAGGCGACGGCCAGCCCCGCCACGCCACCCTCCAGCGCCGCGATGCGCTTCTCCAGCACGTCGCTGGTGGGGTTCATGATGCGCGTGTAGATGTTGCCGAACTCCTGCAAACCGAACAGCGCGGCCGCGTGCTGGGCGTTGCGGAACACAAAGGAGGTGGTCTGGTAGATCGGCACGGCCCGTGACCCCGTGGTGGGGTCGGCCTCTTGGCCGGCATGAAGCTGCAAAGTCTCGAAGTGCGGCGTGTTCGCTGCCATGGTGTGGCTCCGGTTAGGGTGGCTGCGCCTTGGGTCTATTGGCCGGCCTCCCCAGGAGGGCAGTGGCCGAACCCGCTTCTTATCCAATCACTATATCACTATATAGCGATTGGTATGGTTAACTCAGACGGGTCAGACTGTCAAGAAACTTTTTCACTATACAGTTCAGCTGTGTAGGGAACTGCTAGATGAAACCATCCAGTGATACCCCGTGCAGGAGCTGCGAATCCGACATTCCAGGCCCCACTTGGCCCAGGAGTTTCACCGTTGTGGAAGCAGGCCGCGGGGCCGAGCGGGCAGGCTAATGCTCCGGGACGGCCTGGCCCTGCTTGCGCAGCGCTTCATCCAGCTCCAGCAGGTATTTCTGGAAGTGAGTGTCCCCGTACCGCTTTTCGCGCACGTAGCGGAACATGCCCAGGAAGGTGTGGGGCCGGAACAGGCCCGGCATGCGGGCCACCTCCACGGTGTTGCCGGGCTTGCCACCGGTCTCCGCAGGCGTCTCCGGGAAGAACTGGATCGTGGGCGTGAACAGGATGCCCCACTTCTTGGCCAGGTCCTTCTCGGAAAGCGCCTTGCCGTCGAAGTCGGTCACCTCGCGGTCGCCCCACAGGTTGAGCTGGATCACGTTGAAGTTCTCCCGCACGTAGCGGTTGATCTCCGGGCGGGCGAAGTTGACCGTGTGCATCTCCTTGCAGTACGGGCAGCCGCGCTGCTCCCAGATGACCGCCAGGCGCTTCTTGGCGGCGTGGGACTCCGCCAGGTCCTGCTTCAGGTCCAGGAAGCTGGTGAGAAACCAGGGCTGGGTATAGAGGCCATCATCGTTGATAATCGGGGCGGCGGGCGCTTCGCCGCGGGCCGGGCCGGCCGCGATCCATCCGCCCAGGGTCGGCCCGGCGGCCAGCAGCGCCGCGACCAGCACCCGAGCCATCCAGCCATGCCGAGGGAGCATCGCATCCTCACGTGGAAATGGGGAATCCCGCCCAAGGGCGGTCCTGCTTCGGGACCCCTGAGCGCCGTTATAGCACAGGCCTGCCCCTTGGCCACACCCCCGGGCGGATCGGCCTGTCTTGAGCCGCGCCTTGACCCCGCCCCGCCGCTCGCCTCCGGCGCCGCAGCGGGCTATCCTCTTCCCCGGCAGCGGTTAGCACACACCCCCAAGCGGAGCGCCCTCAATGGACCGTCCCAAGCTGGCCATGGCCTGGAGCGGAGGCAAGGACAGCGCCCTGGCCTTGCACCGAGTGCAGCAGTCCGGGCGCTGGGAGGTGGCCGCGCTGTTGACGACGGTCACCGCCGGCCACGAGCGCATCAGCATGCACGGCGTGCGCGATGGCCTGCTGGAGGCGCAGGCCGCCGCCCTGGGGCTGCCGCTGGTGCGGGTCTGGATTCCGCCACGCTGCGGCAATGCCGACTACGAGGCCGCGATGGGCCGGGCCGTGGCGGGCCTCAAGGCCGCCGGGGTCGCGGCGCTGGCCTTCGGCGACCTGTTCCTGGCGGACATCCGCCGCTACCGCGAGGCGATGCTGGCGCCCACGGGCCTGGCGCCGGTGTTTCCCCTTTGGGGGGCGGACACCGCCGCCCTGGCGCGGGAGGTGACCGCCCTGGGCTTCCGCGCCACCCTGTGCTGCGTGGACCCCCGCGCCTTGCCGGGCGCGTTCGTGGGGCGGGCCTACGACGCGGCCCTGCTGGCCGACCTGCCGCCGGGCTGCGACCCCTGCGGCGAGAACGGGGAGTTCCACACCTTCGTCCACGACGGCCCCAACTTCCGTGCGCCCATCGCCATCAGCGTCGGGCAGAAGGTGGAGCGCGAAGGCTTCTGGTTCGCCGACCTGCTGCCGGGGGCGGGGTAGCGCTCCGCGGTGCCCCCGCATCCGCGCCGTCCGTGGGTACTTGCGGCGGCCTGGGCCGTTCGCCGTTCCCGCCGCTTCCCGCTATGATGGCCCTGACCCGTGGGCGGATGCGGGGTCAAGGGCAAGGCCAGTGGAAAGCGGGAGAGTGGCGGTGAGCGGTGAGCGGGCGAGGTCCATCCGGCGGGTGTTGTGGGTCGTGCTGGGGCTGAATCTGGCGGTGGCCGCGGCCAAGCTGGCCGTGGGCTGGCGGGCGGACTCGCTGTCCATGGTCGCCGACGGCTTCCACTCCCTGCTGGACGGCTCCTCCAACGTGATCGGGCTGGTGGGCATGACGTGGGCCACGCAACCACCCGACGACGACCACCACTACGGCCATCACAAGTACGAGGCCATCGCCGCGCTGGCGATCGGGGTGCTGCTGGCGCTGACGGCGCTGGAGGTAGTTCGGGCGGGCATCGCGCGCTTCCGGTCGCCCGTGCTGCCGGACGCGGGCGCGCTGAGCCTGGCCGTGATGTTCGTCACCATGGCCGTGAACCTGGCCGTGAGCCGCTACGAAGGGGGCTGGGGCCGGCGGCTGAAGAGCGAGCTGCTGCTGGCCGATTCCCAGCACACCTTCTCCGACCTGTTCGTCTCCGGCTCCGTGCTGGCCGGGCTGGCGGCGGCGCGGTTTGGGGTGGCCTGGGCGGACCCGTTGATCGCCTTCGTCATCGCCGCCTTCATCGTGCGCATCGCCTACACCGTGCTGCGCCAGGTGACCTATACGCTGACGGACTCCTCCACGCTGGCGCCGGACGAGGTGTGCGCGGTGGCGCGGGGCGTGGCGGCCGTGCAAGTGTGCAAGCATGTGCGCAGCCGGGGCGTGCCGCCGTTCCTGTTCATTGACCTGGAGATCGAAGTGGACCCGGCGCTGCCGCTGGGCGAAGCGCACCAGATCGCCCACCGCGTGGTGGACGCCTGCAAGGCGCAGTTGCACGCGACGGACGTGGTGGTGCATGTGGAGCCGCTGGGCGGCGGGTAGGGCGCGGGATCTTTGGCAGATCCCGTGCAAGGCCCCGACGGGGCGCAAGTCCCCAAGGCGGTTTGCGATGCATCAATATTCAAGTGCGTATTCGAATGTCTCCCCTGTACCCGAGCCAACCATGAAGCCAGCCGCTGACGCCGCATCGAGCGCCCACCCGCATTCCCGCCCCGTCGTGGGCATCGTCAGCGCGCACCAGCAGCGCGAGGGCGGGGGCTTCCTGGTGCGGCGGCCCTTCCCCACCGCCGGGCTGGACTCCGTTGACCCCTTCCTGCTGCTGGACGAGATGGGGCCGGTGGACTACGCCCCGGGCGAGGCCGTGGGCGCACCCGACCATCCCCATCGGGGATTCGAGACCGTCACGTACATTCTTGCCGGAGAAAGCGACCACGAGGACTCCGCCGGTCACCGGGGGGTGCTCAAGCCGGGGGACGTGCAATGGATGACCGCCGGGTCGGGCGTGATCCACTCGGAGCTACCCTCCCGCCGCCTCCGGGCGGAGGGCGGGCGCATGCACGGCTTCCAGCTCTGGGTGAACCTGCCGGCGCGAGACAAGATGATGGCGCCCCGCTACCAGGAACTGCCCGCCGCAGGCATCCCCCAGGCGCAAAGCGCCGATGGCCTGGCGCGCGTGGCGGTGATTGCCGGGGAGGCGCTGGGGGTGCGCGCGGCGATCGCCACCCGCACGCCCATCGTCTACCAACATTGGACACTCCAACCCGGCGCGGCGGTGGAGCAGCCCCTCCCGGCGGACTTCCGCGCCTGCGTCTACGTCTTCGACGGCGCCGCACAGGTAGGGCCGGATGCCCAGCCCATCGCGGACAACCAGATGGCGGTGTTCGGACCGGGCGACGCAGTCACCTTCGGCGTGGCCCGGAACGCCGCCCACCCCGCGCAACTGCTGCTGCTGGCGGGCCGGCCCCTGGGCGAGCCGGTGGCCTGGTACGGCCCGTTCGTGATGAACACCGAGGCGGAGGTTCACCAGGCCATCCGGGACTTTCAGACGGGGCGAATGGGGCGGATCAAGCGGTAGCCGTCCGCTGCGTCTCCGCCCCCCGGCTTGACTCCGCGTCCGCCTTCCAGTAGACCGGAGCCATTGCGCCTGATGCTTCGGCGCGCAGCGGGCCGGTTCACCTGGACGGGAGCAGGAACGGTATGCGGTGCGGTTGGCGTGGCCATTGGCCCTATTTCAGCACCTTTGGGTGCCTGTCCGGCTGACACGACCCAGAACCCGGGCAGGCCTCCAGAGCGGGTCTGCCCTGCCGCCCAATGGCCGCGGGGCCCGACGAGGAAAGCCCCGCCCGGCGGCGATAGAAGGCGATACGCGCGCAAGGCTATGGGGCCGGCAAGGCTCATGGCCTTTTTTGTTTTTGGGGGCCGGAACGTTCCGCGGCCGACGGGCCCCAGGCTCAGGCCGTCCGCTCTTTCCACCCACGGTGAGGACCGATTCCGATGATCATTCCCAAGGAGAGCCGCCTGACTCCCGAGCAGGAGGCCGAACTCGAATCCATCACGGCCGAGTTCGGCATCAAGCTGATGAAGATCACGGGCGAGACGCGTCAGATCTTCCTGATGATCGGCGACGAGCGGCAAGAGGAGATGTTGGCCCGCATCGGCGGCCTGGAGTATATTGACCGCGTGGACATGGTGCAGGAGCCCTACAAGCTCATGGCGCGGGGCAGCGAGCTGGCCAACCACAAGGTGCGGCTCAATGGGCGGGTGGTGGGCGAGGGCTTCACGGTGATAGCCGGGCAATGCACCATTGACCCCAAGAACCCCAACCACTTCTACGAGACCGCCCAGGCCGTGAAAGAGGCCGGCGGCGACGCCCTGCGCGGGGGCGTGTGGAAGCCCCGCACCAGCCCCTACGCCTATCAGGGAGACGTCAAGGCGCTGGAGATCCTGATGGAGGCGAAGGCCCGCACGGGCCTGCCGGTGGACACCGAGGTGATGGACCCGGAGCAGCTCGACCTGATCCTCAAGCACGATGTGGACATCCTGCAAGTGGGCACCCGCAACGCCCTCAACTACGGCCTGCTGCGGGAGATCGGGCGGCGCATCCGGGGGCGCAAGATCGCCGTGCTGCTCAAGCGCTCCATGCACATGGGCAAGATCGAGGAGTTCATCATGGCGGCGGAGTACGTCGTCGCGCAGGGCAATCCCAACATCATGCTTTGCCCGCGCGGCACCACGCCGGCGATGGACGGCTACCGCAACCATCCGGACGAGAGCATCGCGCCGCTGCTCAAGGAACGCACCTGGGCCCCGGTGATCGTGGACCCGTCGCACTCGGTGGGCAAGGCCAGCTACGTGCCGTTCGCCTGCCTGGCCGCCGCCGGCTACGGCGCCGACGGCATCATCGTGGAGACGCACGTCAGCCCGCGCCACGGCATCGGCGACGACCCCAAGCAGGCCGTCACACCGGATGTGCTGGCCAAGGTGATCCGCGATTGCCGCGCCATCGCCGCCATGCAGGGGGAGTACATGGGCCACCTGCTGCCGCGCCGCGCGGTGGCGCGGGCGTAGCGGGGGCCGCCGGGCGGTGCTGGGCCGACAATGCGCTGCCAAGCGAAGACTGCCATCGGCCCACCCCGCCATGCTAGACTGCCCGCGTGGACAGCGCCGCCGCACACCTGCACCCGCACCTCCGGAGACCGCATGAACGAGCCCCTGCAGCAACCCGCGCCGGCCTTTGACTACGCCGCGCTGGCCGACGGCCTGAATCGGTACTTGAAGCTGCGCTGGACGCCCGTTGGCATGAAGCGCTACGCCACTCGGGCGGAGATGGAGGCCATCCCCAAGATTCGCCGCCCGGCCCACAAGCACACGCTGGACCAGGTGGTCGGGCAGAGCCGCCACCTGGGCTGGACGCTCGGCGTCACCTATGACGACCTCTCCGGCGCGCAGTGCGGCACGCCCGTGGGGTTGCACCCGCGCGACGCGGAGTGGCTAAGCGGCAAGCTGATGGCGGGCGTGTGGTACGCTGACCAGGAGAACGCCGCCGCGCACCAGGCGGCGATGGACTGCGCCCCGTCCGGCCGGTTCGAGGCGCTGGCGGTGTCCCCGCTCACCTCCGGGCGCCTGGACCCGCCCGAAATCTGCCTGGTCTACGGCACGCCCGGCCAGATGTTCATGCTGCTGGCGGGCTTGCAGCACCGGGGCTACAAGAAGCTCGACTTCTCCTTCGTCGGGGAAAGTTCCTGCGCGGACTCCTGGGGCCGCGCCCTGAAGACCGGCGAGCCCTCGCTGTCCATTCCCTGCTACGCCGAGCGGCGCTTCGGCGGCGTGGCAGACGACGAGTTGCTGCTGGCGCTGCCGCCGGCGTTCCTGCCCAGGGTGCTCGACGGCCTGGCGGCGCTCCACAAGAACGGGCTGCGCTATCCGATCCCTCCCTGGGAGGTTCAGGCCGACCCCACCCCCAGCCTGGCGGTCAGCTATCCCGGACGGAAGTTCTAGGGACGGCGCCGCGCGGATTGGCCCGCGCCCACGCGCGGCAGCCGACGGCGGCCCGGAGCTTGAGGGTGGCCGGAAAAGACGGCTTGTCCGGCTCCGGAACTCCGTGCTATATAACGCGCTTTCCGCGCGGCTCCCAAGCGAAAGCCCCCAAGGCCGCGCGGGTTTCACGGACACACCGAAACCTTGTCGAGCGAACTCACCTATGGCTGGCAGACTTTTTCTCCAAATTCCCGGTCCCACGAATTTGCCGGAGCGGGTGCAGCGTGCGATGGACCAGGCCCTGATCAACCACCGCGGGCAGGAGTTCGCCACGCTCACCAAGAAGATCATGCCGCGGCTGAAGCAGATCTTCCGCACGCAAGAGGGCACGCCGATCATCTTCCCGAGTTCGGGGTCGGGGGCCTGGGAGTCTTGCCTGGTCAACACGCTCTCGCCCGGCGATCCGGTGCTGGCCTTCTCCATCGGCCAGTTCAGCGGCGACTGGGCCAAGGCGGCCCGCGCCCACGGCTACAAGGTGGACCTGGTGGAACTGCCTTGGGGCAGCGCCATCAGCGAGGACCTGGCCTACGAGAAGCTGGCCGCGGACAAGGGGAAGACGTACAAGGCCGTCCTGACCATCCACAACGAGACGTCCACCGGCGTGTCCACGGACGTCAAGGCCATGCGCGCCGCGCTGGACCGCGCCAAGCACCCGGCCCTGCTGCTGGTGGATACCATCAGCGGCCTGGCCAGCATTGATCTGCGCTGCGACGAGTGGGGCGTGGATGTGGCCGTGGCGGGTTCCCAAAAGGGGCTGCTCCTGCCGCCCGGCCTGGGCGTGCTCTGCGTAAGCAATAAGGCGCTCAAGGCCATGGAAAGCGCGCAGTCGCCCCGCTACTACTTCGACTGGGCGCCCATGATCGAGCGCAACCGCGCCGGGATCTTCCCCTACACCCCGGTGACCCAGCTGCTCTACGGGATGGACGTGGCGCTGGACATGCTGCTGGACGAGGGCCTGGACGCCATCTTCAAGCGCCACCACCGGCTGGCCGAGGGCGTGCGCCGGGCGGTCAAGGCCTGGGGCCTGTCCACCGTCGCCCTCAAGCCGGAGAACGCCTCCAATGTGCTGACGGCCGTCTACCTGCCGCAAGGCCACGATGCCGACGCCCTGATCGCCCTGACGGAGAACCAGCTCAACCTGGCCCTGGGCGCGGGTCTGGGTCCGCTCGCCGGGCGGGCCTTCCGGATCGGGCACTTGGGCTGGCTCAACGAACTGGAAGTCCTGGCGACCCTGAGCGGCGTTGAATTGGGCATGAAGTCGCTGGGCGTGCCCTGCACCCTGGGCAGTGGCGTCGCGGCCTGCCAACAGTGGTTCCTGGAATCCAAGGCCGGATAGCCCTCCCGGCCTCACGTCTCTCCCGACGTCCTTCGCACACCCCGGAGCAAGGGGTGTGCGGCGTCTCACCCCGCCCCAATGGGCAGCGGCCTGCTCGCCCGCATGTAACCGGCGCCCGGCCACTGGCGATGTAACCGCCAGCAGCACCAGCACGGGGATGCGTCCCTTCCAACGGGGCGGCATCCGGGCGACACCTTCTCATGCAAGGAGAGCGCAACATGATCTCGACGGGGCGGCGAAGATGGGCAGTGGCGGCAGGACTCGGCGCGCTGATGCTGGGCGGCCTGTCGCTGGCCGGCTGGGCGCAGGCCCAGGGCTGGCGCGGAGAGCACATGGGTGGCGGCGCCGGACTCGGCTGGGCGCTGCACGATCTGAACCTGACCCATGATCAAAAACTGAAGATCGCGGAGATCCTGACCCGGCACCGTGACGAACTACGGCCCAAGATGCAGCGCATGGCGGAGTCGCGCCGGGCGATGATGGAACTGATGACCGGGGAAAGCGTGGACAGCGCCAAACTGTCCGTCTCCGTGGACGAGTCGGCCGCCGCTGGTAAGGAATTGGCGCTGGCGCTGGCCGCGGTACACCTGGAGGCGCGGGCGGTGCTGACCCCCGAGCAACTGACGCAACTGCGCCAGCGGCGCGAGACCTTCCTGGCGCGCGTCAAGGCCCACGGGGAAAAATCGGGCGATCCTATTGACCGCTGGATCGAGCGCCTGTCACATTAGGAGCGGGAATGAAGCTCCAAGGGGCTGGGGGTGACGTCGCGTTGCCGGGGGTACGCATGGCGGAAGCCCCGCAGGCGGTGCTCCGGCCGCGGTCCAAGCCGGAACCCATGGCCCTCCCTCCCGATGCGGCGGATGACAGCGCGATTGTCCGGCGCGTGTTGGATGGGGATGCGGATGTATTCGCGGAGTTGATGCGCCGCCATGCCGGACGGGTGCAAAAGGCCGTCAGTTGGCACGTCCCCCGCGACCGGGTGGAAGAACTGACGCAGGAGACGTTTGTGCGGGCCTACACCTCCCTGGCCAACTTCGAGGCCGGCACGAAGTTCCCGGAGTGGCTGTCCACCATTGCCGTGCGGACCTGCCACGACTATTGGCGCACCCACTACCGCCGCCGGGAGGTGACCGCCTCGGTGCTCATGCCGGAGCATCGCGACTGGGCGGATCGAGTGACCGCCGCCCGCTCGCAGGAGGAGTTCCTGGCGCAGACGCAGCGCGAGGAGGCGCGGGAGGTGCTGCAGTACGCGCTGGAGCGCCTGACGCCGGAAGACCGGCTGGTGGTGACCCTGGTGCACCTGGAGGGACAGAGCGTGGAGGACGTGGCCCGGCGGCTCGGGTGGACCACGGTCAACGTCAAGGTGCGTGCCCATCGGGCCCGGCGCCGCATGCGCAAGGAGTTGGAAACCCTGTTGGATTCATCGGGGAGAACGCCATGACCCAAGCATTCAAAGACCGGGCGGAGCGGCTGGAGCAGGCCCTGCGAGAGGCCTATCGCCACCCGCCCGAGCCCGGACCGTTCAATGTCGGCGCGGCGCTGGACCGCATCCGGCTACTGCCGCGGCCCAGGCGGTCCGCGGGCGATACCGCGTTCTTGTGGAAGTTCCTGGTGGCCGCCGGGGTGGCCGCCCTGTTTTTGTTCAGCGTATCGGTGTGGAACGGCGGACTGCCGGAATCCGCGGTGGACAGCCAGGCATTTTCCGATCCGGTGGAGACCCTGCTGGTTTCGGCCGTATCCCACTGAGCGCCCGCCCTCCCAGGAGTTAGGATATGAATCGCTGGAAGTTCAGGTTGGGCATCCTGGCGGTGTTCGTGCTGGGGGCGGTGGTCGGCTCCCTGGGGACGGGCCTGTACATTTCCCACCGCGTGGAGCGGTTCTTCCACGGCCCCCCGGGGCGCTTCGAGGAGCGCATCATGTCCCGCCTGACGCACGAGTTGGACCTGAACCCGGCGGAGCGAGAGGAGATCGCCCCTATCGTCCGGGACGCGCTGGGTCAACTGGAGGCGTTCCGCCGCCAGCAGGCCTGGCCCCAGTTCCAGCGCATCCTGGATGACACGGTGGCCCGCATCAGGCCCAAGCTCCGTCCGGAGCAGCAGGCGGAACTGGATCACAGCTACACGCGCCTCAAGGATCACTTCCAGCGGCCCTGAGGCCGGGAGGCGCGCACCCCCGCGCCGGCTTGCTCTCCACTCCGCTAGGCCAAATCGAAGACCAGCACTTCCGCCAGGGTTTCCGCCGTCAGGGTCAACTCAGGCTCCCCGCTGAGGGCGGCCCCGTCGCCGGATTCCATGGGCAGGCCGTTGGCGCTGACGCGGCCACCCGCAACTTGCAGCCAGGCGTACCGCCCGGGAGCAATGGCGTGGCGCACCGGTTGACCCGGTTGGATTCTGCCGGCATACAAACGCACGTCCTGATGCACAGTCACACCGCCGCCCGCCCCGCCAGGCGCGGCCACCAGGGCCAGTTCCGGCCCGGATGCGTCCAAGTCAATTCGCTTCTGCTCGTAGCTGGGCGGCAGCCCGCCCCGCTCCGGCAGAATCCAAATCTGGAGGAAATGGACCCGCTCCGCGGCGGAGGGGTTGTATTCGCTGTGGGTCACGCCGGTGCCCGCTGTCATGCGCTGCACGTCGCCGGGACGGATCACCGAGCCGTTGCCCAGGCTGTCCTTGTGCTCCAGCGCGCCCTCCAGCACATACGTGATGATCTCCATGTCCCGGTGGGGATGGGTGCCAAAGCCCATGCCGGGCTGGACGCGGTCCTCGTTGATGACCCGCAGCGCCCGGAACCCCATGAAGTCCGGGTCGTAGTAATCCGCGAAGGAAAAGGTGTGGCGGGTGTCGAGCCACCCGTGATCGAAGTGGCCTCGTTCCCCGGCCTTGCGCACTTGCATCATGTCGGTGTCGGTCTCGTGCGGGGGGAAGCCGGCTCGCGGCGCCGCGGGCGGGCTACTCCGCCACGCGCTGCATGACGTCGGCGAGCAGGGCGGGCATGGAGCGGTCAATTTCCTCCGGCACCCGGAACGTGGTCAGGAAGGTCAGCACGCTCAGGTCGGCCGGGATGACGTGCATCCGGCCCTCCAGCAGCGCCCGCGCCCGCAGCACCTTGATGGTCTTGACCAGAAAGCTACGGTCCGTGATCAGCGAGTTGGTGTGATCCAGCTTGAACTGGTTCACGAACCGGGACAGCAACTCGATCAGCCCGCGCTTCATGATCTCGGGCACTTCCACCTTGTGCAACAGCGTATAGGCTTCGTCGAACAACTCGCGGCTCAGCACCGGCTCCGGCTGCACCTCCTCGCTGAACTGAGTGGACGAATACAGATCCATCACCCGCTTGACCAAATCCCACTGGTTGCCCTGGATCAGGCTCGTGGAGCGCAGTTGGATGGTGAAGCGGTCCAGGTTCGCCGGGTCCAGCGGCTCGTTGTAGTAGTCGTCCACCGTGGGGTTGCTGGTGGCAATCGCCGTGAGCAGGGGGATCTTCTCCCGCTGGAACTGGCGCTCGTTGAGGATGCGCAGCAGGACGTTGAGGGCCTCCCCCGGCGCGCGGGAGATATCGTCCAGGACGCAGATCTCGGCGGTCAGCACCCCGCCCTTGCGGATGCTCTGGGCGATCAGTTCGCCGGATTCGCCGCTCGGCTCCCGCTGGATGACGATATCCCCCACCAGTTCCGCCAGGCGCGTGTCGCGGTGGAACTGGTAGAGGTAGAAGTTCAGGTTGGAGGCGGCCGCCACCAGCTCGGCCAGCATCGTCTTCGCCATGCCGGGCGGACCCTCGATGTAGATGTGCTCGCGGGCCAGCAGACCCAGGATCAACCCGGTCTTGACGGTCTCGTGCCCGACCACATAGCGATCCATCTCCCGGCGCAGGCCCGCGAACCGGCGGGCGATGTGGGGCGCGCCATTGGCTGTTTCCAAGACGGAATCTCCTGCTGGGGGTGGGGATGGGGATCGGCGCGGCCGCGGCCGCCCGCGTCGGTTGGCCCGCTCAACTCTTCCACGGGCTTTGCTTGTTGCGCATCGCCGCGGCTCCGCCGGGGGGCGACACGGGGAAGCCGTGCTGGCCCGGCGGGGGCTGGGGCGCGCGCGGTGGGCGCTCGGCGATCAGCAACCCTCCGCGCTCGTCCGGGGTGGCCAGAAACTGGCTGCCGTCGCTTTCGTGGGAGAGGATGTCGAGAATCTCCGGGCACTCCGTCGTCCCGATGAACAGGGTGTGGATGGCCACGCCCTGGGCCTTGGCCTGCTTGCGCTCCTCCCGCACAAGCCAGTCGCCCTGCGTCGGCTCGCCGTCGGTGAGAAACAGGATGTGCTTGTTCGGCCCGCCGCCCTTGCGCAGTTCCGCCAGGGCATCGCGCAAGGGATACTGGTAATTGGTCACGCCCGAGCAGGACACGTTGCCGGCCTTTTCCACCAGCCGGTCGTAATCCCGCGTGAAGAAGTGACCGTCATGGGTGTACTTGCGGGACACATGGTTGAACTCGATGTAACCGATGCGCATGCGCTTCTTGCGCACCATGTCCACGATGCGCGTGACGACCGAGGAGGTCCAGCGGGCGTAGCGGCCCTCCATGGACTGGCTGACGTCCCGCACGATGACGACCTTGCCGCCGATGTTCTTCTTCTTGCGGTGGAACGCCCGCGGCAGGTTGGGATTGATCCGGCTCATCCAGATCGCCGTCTCGGCGGGATCGGTGTCGGTGAACTCGTCGAACGACCGCATGTGCCGGTAGGTGCGCGGAGAGCCGCCGGGGTGCGATTCCGAATCCGCCTGGTTGCGCTCCAGGCGGCCGCGGATCTTGTCCAGCAGGACGTCCAGGTTCTCCACCTGTTGCGGCGCCGAGCGCGTCACCTGGCCCTGGCCGTCGTCCGGGCTGGCGGCCTGCTGCTGCATGGCCTTGCGCTTCTCCGACTCGTCTCCATTGGCCTGCATGGCCTCCAGCAGTTGATCCACCAGGTCCTGATCGCCCCCGCCGTCCTGTTGCTGGGCGTCCTCGCCCTCTGGGTCGGATTCCTCGTCTCCCCGCACGGCCTGTTGTTGCTCCTCGCTGTCCTGCGACATCAACTCCTCGTCCTGCTCCACCTCCTCGATCACCTGATCCAGCAGTTGCTCCAGGTTCTCGTAGAGGTGCTCGGGCACGCGGAAGGTGAGGATGTACTTGAGCACGTGCAGGTCTTCCAGCGTCGCCCGGTCGCGCCCCCGCAGCAGGGCCATGGCCTTGATCATGCGGGGCACCTTGACCAGCATCGTGCGGTCGGTGAGCAGGGAGTTCTCCGGCGTGCAGCCGTGCTTGTTCACCAGGTTGTCCAGGAAGCGCCGGTAGGCCTCGCTCACCGCGGGCGGGAGCACCACCCGCCGGTGCGCCTCAAAGGCTTCATGCAGCAGTTCGGCCGGCACCTCGTTGCCGGCGGAAAGCTCCGCCGGAAAGCCCTCGTAGCGGTCCATGATCTGGCGCGCCTGCTTCCATTCCCGCCGGTTCACCGCCCCGCTGGCGCGCAGTTGCAGCGTGAAGCGGTCCAGGTTGGCCGGGTCCAGCGGCTCGTTATAGTAGTCGCTGTCGGTCGGGTTGCTGGTGGCGATGGCCGTCATCAGCGGGATGGACAGGCTCTGGTACTTGCGCTCGTTGAGCACCCGCAGCAGCACGTTGAGGGCCTCACCGGGCGCCCGGGAGATGTCGTCCAGCAGGACGATTTCGGCATCCAACACGCCGCCCGGCTGAAGCGTCTGGCGGATCACCTCGGCCCCGCCGGGCAATTGTTCCCGCCGCAGCACCACGGCCCCGATCAGGTCCGTCAGCCGGGTGTCCCGGTGCAGTTGGGAGAAGTAGAAGCGCAGGTGGGCCGTGTTGCCGGCAACCTCCGCCAGCAATGTCTTGGCGCAGCCCGGCTCGCCTTCCAGGTAGACGTGTTCCCGGGCAATCAGCGCCAACAGCAACGCCTCCTTCACCGGCTCCTGGCCGACGATGAAGGCGTCCATGCGCTCGCGCATGGCGAAGAGAGCCGCATTGATCCGCGAACTCAAGGGACTCCTCAGGCAAGCGAATTGACCGTCTGCGGGCGGGACCGCACCGGCGGCAAGCCGCCCGCCGTCCCCTTTCATAGCTGGCTTTGCCCGTGAAAGCCAGCGCCGGCGACGCCCTGAACGCCCCGGATGCGGCGCCCGCCTTGCCGCGCCCGCCGTCCCAGGGCGGGGGATTCGCGTTGCGAAGCCCCCCGGTATCCACTAGGATAGCACCGCGTGACCCCGGCGGCCATCGGCCGGATTCACATGCCGCGGACTTCAGGCGCGGCGCTCAGGAACCCTCGCTTGCGCCTGCGCCCCGGTCGAGGCGTCCACCGGTTTCCAGGAATTGTCTCTCCATGAATGCCGAACAAATGACCCTCTACAGCGGCGCCACCAAGGGCGCCGAGGAGGAATTCGGCCGGGTGGCCGAAACCTACGGCATCCAGGAGGTCAACTTCTCCTTCGAGGCTCACCCCAACGCGCGCACCCGGGGGCTCCACGAACTGAGCCGCGATGAACTGATGAAGGGCGACGTGAGCCTGGCCTATGTCTCCCGCCTGCTCAATCGCAACTACATCCACAAGGGCGAAACCTTCCGGCGGGTGCTCCAGACCCTCTTCCACATCATCAACAACAGCCAGGAAGTATTCGTCGTGGGCGAGGTGTTGGACGACATGACGGTCAAGGGCGGCACGGGTTGGGGCACGGAGTTCGCCAAGCTCTGCAACAAGCGCATCTTTGTCTTCGACCAGAACAAGAGCGGCTGGTACCACTGGGGGCAGAACCGTTGGGAGCGGGTTCCGGACGACCGTCCACCGGTGATCGCCGAGTCCCACTTTTCCGGCCTGGGGACGCGCTACTTGAAGGAAAACGGCCGCTTGGCCATCGCGGCCCTGTATCGGCGCACGATGGTGCAGTAGGTCCGCACCCCACGCCAAGCCGTCCACGCGGGCCCGCCCGCGCTCCTCCACCGCCGAGCGGTCACGATGTTCAAGATTCATCCCATGCCGGCGATGCCCCTGCTGGCCGATCCCCCGCCCTGGAACGGCGCCCAGGCCCCGCCCGCGCTGGAGCCGCTGGGGCGCTCCGTGCTGGGCAATTCGATCAACCTGTACAATCCTCGTTCCGCCAACCTGCTGGTCGTCGGCGGGGTGCATGGGGACGAGTCGGAAGGCATCTTCCTCGCGCACCTGCTGCTGACCGCGGGCTGCGCGGTTCCGGTAATCCCGTGCCTGAACCCGGACGGCGCCTTCCTGCGGCAGCGCTGGAACCACAACAACGTGGACCTGAACCGCAACCTCCCCACGCCGGATTGGCAGCCCACGGCCCGCAACCCCCGCTATCCGCCCGGCCGGGCGCCCGGCTCCGAGCCGGAGAACCAGGCGCTGCTGGAGGCCGTGCGGCGCGTCGGGGCGACCCTGGTGCTCTCCCTGCACAGCTTCCGGGAGACCTTCGTGGAGATCGAACGCCCGCCCGAGGAGACCCCGCCCGCCGTCAACCAGGCCGTGGCGGAATACACGCAGGCGGTGGGGATCGAGCGCAAGCAGTCCATCGGCTACCCGACCCCCGGCGCGCTGGGCTCTTTTGGCCGGCACAACCGCCTGCTGGTCTTTACGTACGAGCTGATGCGCGGAGCATCCCACGGCGAGCTGTACCGGCTCCTGCCTCCGTTCCTGCGGCTGGTGGAGCAATTGCAGTCCCAGCCCTATCTGGAAGCCCCCCGCTCCTGACTCGGCCGGCGGGGCGCGGGATTCGGCCTGCCAGGGTGCCGCCAGGGGCGCAAGCGGGCCAGCTTGAGACAGCCTGATGACCGAACCGCCGCCTCCCCTGACGATCCACCTCTACAGCTTCGGCTATAAGTTCTCCGGGCCGCCCCAGGACAGCGGCGGGCACGGCGGCGGCTTCGTATTCGATTGCCGGGCGTTGCCCAACCCATTCTGGGATGAGGCCGTGCGCGCGTATTCCGGCGTGGAGGCGCCCGTGACCGCCTGGCTGGACAAGGAGCCGGAGGCGCAGGACTATCTGCGCCATGCCGCCGCATTGGTGCTGTACACGGCCCAAACCTATCGCCGGCTGGGCCGCGAGCGGCTGCAAGTGGCCTTCGGCTGCACGGGCGGGCGGCACCGTTCCCCCTACCTGGCGGCGCGCCTCCAGGCGCTGCTGGACGCCGAGGGCTTCTTCACGCGCCTGACGCACCTGGACATCGCGCGGGAGGCCGAGCGCTTCGCCCCAGGCCGCGCCGCGGAGGGGCAGTGAGTCAAGCCCCGGTCGTCCCGCGCCCCGGGGACCGGTCTCTTCGCCATGGACGCGCGCGATGAAGGCGTTCATCCTGGCCGCCGGGTTGGGCACGCGCCTGCGCCCGCTCACCGCTACCGTCCCCAAGATTCTCGTGCCGGTGCTGGGCGTGCCCATGCTGGACCGGCTGGCGGCGGGCCTGGCCCGCTGGGGGGTCGGGCAACTGGCGCTCAACACGCACCACCTGGCGGAGGACGTACAGCGGCGCGTGGCCGCGCTGGAGCAGCGCGGCGGCCCGCCGGCCTTCCGCTGCTTCCACGAGCCCGAACTGCTGGGCACCGGCGGGGCGCTGGTCCATATCGCGCCGTTCTGGGACAGCGACGTGCTGCTCTGGAACGGGGACGTGCTGGCCGATGCGGACGTGGCTGGGCTGTTGGCAGCGCACCGGGCGGGCGGCGCCTTGGCGACCCTGCTGCTCTCCGGCCGCGCGGCCAGTTCCCGGTTCCAGGTGGATGCGACCGGCGTGCTGTGCGGGATTGACTCCCCGCGCCGGGGAGACCGGCGCCTCGTGGCCACCCCCACCGGCGCTCCGCGTTCCCGCGCGTATCACGGCATCGCCGTGCTGGCCCCGGCGCTCCTGCCGCGCATCGCGCGCCCGGGCGCCTTCGATCTGGTGGAGGCCCTGCTGGAGGTTGCCGCCCAGGGCGGGCGGATCGGCTCGTACGACGCCGGGGACGGCTTCTGGGGCACCAGCGGCTCGCCGGCGGAACTCGCGGCGCTGGAGCAGGGACTGCGGGAGCGGCCCACCCTGCTGGCTCACTTCACGCCATAGGGCCGGGTCGCGCCGGGGTCACGCGCTGTGCGGCAGGAAGATGAATTGCCGCTTGTCGAAGGCGTAGCCGGCGAGCAGGTACCGGTCGCCCGGCAGCGTGGCGCCGAAGCCCCTGGCGCGCGCCCTCAGCCGGGCGAAGACCATGGCGACGTCCTTGCTGTCGCGCTGCGCGAAGAGCATCAGCCGCCGGCGCGCCCGGGACTGCATCAGCTTGTCGAAGTCCTCCGCGATCTCCTGGAGGTTGAGGTTCCACTCGATCTCCACCGCCAGGGCCACGGCGCGCAGGCGCCCGCCCCGCTCGTCCAGCCAGGTGACGGAGTGCAGCCAGGGGAGATCGGCCCGCGGCGCTTCCTCCGCGCAAACGCGGTAGCCCAGCTCGCGGCCCAGGATGCTCAGACGCGCCCGAATTTCCTGCGTCCAGCGCTTGCTGGGCCAGGGGCCGTCCAGCCCCTCATGGGCAAACGGCTCCAGCACCGCCACCAGCTGCTTTTCCAGCCGGTCATAGACGGGTCCGGGCTTGCGGGCGGACTTGGGCGGCGCCTTGCGGGCGGCGGACCGCGCAGGCTTGCGGGCGGGCCGAACTGCCGCCCGTTGGGCAGGTTTCGCTGCGCGTTTGTGGGTCTTGGCTGGGGGCATGGCACCACGCGTTCGCAGAACCACCGCCGAGGAGATGCATCTCCCCGTGCGCTGGTCCCTGGGTTCTGGCCTGAATGAGTGTGCCACAAGCGCGAATTCACGCAACCCGCGCGTGCGGTCATCCCGGGGGACGCCGCCCGGCCGGCCCGGCCTCAGTACCGATAGTGCTCCGGTTTGTAGGGGCCGTTGGCGGGCACGTTCAGGTATTCGGCCTGGGCCGGGGTAAGCCGTTCCAGCTTCACGCCGAGATGATCCAGGTGCAGCCGCGCCACGCGCTCGTCCAGGTGCTTGGGCAGCACGTACACCTGGTTCTTATACTTGCCGGGGTTAGCCCACAGCTCGATCTGCGCCAACACCTGGTTGGTGAAGCTGGTGGACATGACGAAGCTGGGGTGGCCGGTGGCGCAACCCAGGTTCACCAGGCGGCCCTCGGCCAGGATGGTTACCCGCTTCCCGTTGGGCCAGACGATCTGATCCACCTGGGGCTTGATGTTGACGCGCTTGAGGGTCTCGTCCTGGAACACGGAGGCGACGTCAATCTCGGAGTCGAAGTGGCCGATGTTGCAGACGATGGCCTGATCCTTCATCACGTCCATGTGGTCGCGGCGGATGACGCTGATGCAACCGGTGGAGGTGACGAAGATGTCGCCGATGGCCGCCGCGTCGTCCATCGTCACCACCTGGTAGCCCTCCATGGCGGCTTGCAGGGCGCAGATGGGGTCAATCTCGGTGACCAGGATGCGGGCGCCCATGCCGCGGAAGGCCTGGGCGCAGCCCTTGCCGACCTCGCCGTAGCCCGCCACCACGCACACCTTGCCGGCGATCATCACGTCGGTGGCGCGCTTGATGCCGTCAATCAGCGACTCGCGGATGCCGTAGAGGTTGTCGAACTTGCTCTTCGTGACCGAGTCGTTGACGTTGAACGCGGGCATCTTCAGCTCGCCCTTCTCCTGCATCTGGTAGAGGCGATGCACGCCCGTGGTGGTCTCTTCCGACACGCCTTTGATCGCCGGAATCAGGTCTTGCCGCTTCTGATGCACGATCAGGGTCAGGTCGCCGCCGTCGTCCAGCAGCAGGTTGGGGCCCTTGCCGTCCGGCCAGTTGATGGTCTGATCCACGCACTGCCAGTATTCCGCCTCCGTCTCCCCCTTCCAGGCGAACGTGGGGATGCCGGCCTTGGCCATGGCGGCGGCGGCCTGGTCCTGGGTGGAGAAGATGTTGCACGAGCTCCAGCGCAACTGCGCGCCCAGCTTGGTCAGCGTCTCCATCAGCACGGCGGTCTGGATGGTCATGTGCAGACAGCCGCTGATGCGCGCACCCTTGAGCGGTTGCCGCTCCTTGTACTCCTCCCGCAGGGCCATCAGACCGGGCATTTCCGATTCGGCGATCTCGATTTCCTTGCGACCCCAGTCGGCAAGGCTCAAGTCCTTCACTTTGTAATCCGGCATTTGCAACTCCTATGCGGGTGATGAAAAGCAGCTCAGGTGCTCCGATGGCCCCGGCGCCGCTTCCTTCCGGCGCCCGGGACGAATCCTCACAAGGCAATAGTCAAGCTGACCGAACCCGTCAGCAGGTAGGGGACGGCAACGGCCAACCGGGCATCCCGATATTGGGGGATCACCGTGCCCGAGACCTGCGCCTCCAGCCAGATGCGGTCCCGAACCAGATCCATGGCGATTCCGGCCGAGCCTCCTTCCAGCAGCCCCAGCAGCAAGAAGCCCGGGTTCTCCAGCACCAGCGGCAAGGAGAGGAACCAGAAGGGCGCGGCCTGCTCCTGCTGAAACGTCTTCTCTGCCCGGCCCGGCGCCGCGCTCACCGTTCCGGTCAGGCGGCTGTATCCGCCTCTCAACCCCCAATAGTACGTCCACGGCCCGCCCAGAGGGAAATACCGCTTCAGTTCCAGGTACACCGACTGATAGACCAGCGAGACCTCTTCGCGCCGCAGGTCCGGCGCATACACCACCAGCGGCACGCCGTTGCGGATTTCCTCTCCTTGCAGGGTCAGGGCGCCCATGCGGTCTCCGTCCCGCATGCGGCGCGAGCTGAATCCGAATCTGCGCAGAGGCGCCTCCGCATCGGTCTGGCCCGCCGCGGCAATCAGTCCGAAGCCCGGATTGGGATCCGTCGCCTCATGCAGGCCCCCTTGGGCGCTTGCCGCCATGGGCATGGCCGCCAGCGCCAACGCGGCCACCACCCACAGCGGCGGAGCCGCGCGCGGCCTCGGGCGTGGAAAGCGGCTCATGGACTCCTCTGTGACCTGTATCAGCCTCCGGGGCTGCCCGCGCGGCGAGAAATCCCAAAGCGACGATTCTAGGAAATGTAACGAAGGGTGTCAATTTATGTTTCAGCGTGAATCGCGGCGCCCCGGCCGTTCGTCCGGCGGCGCCCGGCGGCGTCGGCCCCGCCAGACCCAGGCCGGCCGAGCAACGCGACTCCCGCTCCCTGGCCCGGCGAGCCCGGCCAGGGAGCGCGGGTTTCCGGGCGGATGCCGGGGATCGCCGCCGTTTCTGCCAACCCACCACGCCTGCCCCTTGGCCGGAAAACAATTCTCGGCTAACATGGATTCGTGAGTCTTGCCGGGCGAGTGCGCCAAGGAGGCACAGTTCTCGTTGCTTCGGTTCCCCAGGGGCAGTGCTGGGGCCGATGGTTTATTGGATCTTCCGCCGACCCTTCCGGCCGCCTACCGCCGAAGCGCATGTACTCGAAGCCGCCCGCACCCGACGCGACCCGCCCACCCAAGGGACAGTCGCGCCCGGCGAGCATCCTGGTGGTGGACGGGGACCCCCAAATCCGCAAGCTGTTGCACTTTAATCTGAAGCGCTCTGGCAGCCGGGTGTTCCTGGCCTCCGGCGGCGAGGAGGCGCTGGAAGTCCTGCGCCAGGTGGATCGGATTGACCTGGTGCTGCTCGATCTCCAGATCTCCGGCATGCCCGCGCTGGATCTGTTGCGCGCCCTGAACCAGACCCGCAAGATCGGCAGCATCATCGCCATGACGCAGGGCGGGGGCTTGGCCGATGCCATCGTAGCGATGCGCGAGGGCGCCTACGACGTCGTCAGCAAGACCTACAGCTTCGACGAGGTGCAGCTGTCCATCCGCAACGCGCTCCAGACCCAGGGTCTGCGGCAGGAGGTGGAGCAGTTGAAGGCCCGGCTGGACGAGCGAGAACGGCCCTTCTCCGAAGTGATCGCGGAAAGCGAAGCCATGGCGCTGGTGCTCAAGCTGGCCCGCAAGGTGTGCGACAGCGACATCACGGTGCTGCTCGAGGGCGAGAGCGGATCGGGAAAGGAGGTCATCGCCGGCGCCATCCACCGCGAGGGAAGCCACCGCGACCGCCCCTTTGTGGCGATCAACTGCGCGGCGATTCCCGAGAACCTCTTGGAAAGCGAGCTGTTCGGCTACGAGAAGGGCGCATTTACCGGCGCCACGCAGCGCCGCCTGGGCAAATTCGCCGAGGCCGACGAGGGCACGCTGTTCCTGGACGAGATCGGCGAGTTGAGCCCGGCGTTGCAGGCCAAGCTCTTGCGCGTGCTGCAAACCAAGGAGGTGCAGCCCATCGGCGGGCAACCCAACCAGGTCAACGTGCGCATCATCTCGGCCTCCAATCAGGACCTGCTGGCGGCGGTGAAGGCCGGGTTGTTCCGGCTGGACCTCTACTATCGGCTGGCGGTGTTCCCGATCCGCATCCCGCCGCTGCGCGAGCGCCGCGATGACATTGCCCCCTTGCTGGAGCATTTCGTGGCCAAGTTC
>Ga0315281_10003288_pt1 | contig 23765 bp, 23 predicted proteins | sample YL17G07_0_MG_FD_204540 | JGI IMG/M metagenome (GOLD analysis project Ga0315281, IMG submission 204540) | Sediment microbial communities from Yellowstone Lake, YNP, Wyoming, USA - YL17G07_0 | ecosystem: Environmental > Aquatic > Freshwater > Lake > Sediment | place: USA: Wyoming | collected... | reverse complement strand
AATTGGAAGCTAAAAGCGCGGTCGACGCTGCTATTGCTAAATATGGCAGAATCGACGTGATTTTCAATAACGTTGGTATTGGCTCCGGCGGCAGAGGGCTAACGGTCACCGAAAAAGAATGGGACACCGTGATGAATGTCAACCTGAAGAGCATATTATTCGTGTGCAAATACGCGATTCCCGAAATGATAAAAGGCGGCGGTGGCACGATTGTGAATAATGCCTCGATGGCGGCTTACTATTCATATCCTACGTATGCCTATTCTGTTTCGAAAGCTGGCGTCATCGCATTGACACGCTGCCTGGCGGGTGGGTATGCAAAAAACAATATCCGCGTCAATTGTGTTGCGCCCGGTCTGATGGATACCCCTATGGTCTCCGAAATACAGACCGCAAGCAGAAAAGCTTCGGTAGAAAGAATCCCAATCCAGCGGCAGGGAAGAGCGGAAGAGACGGCAAACACGGTACTGTTCCTCGCATCTGACGAGTCCTCATATATCACCGGACAGACTATCCAGGTAGACGGAGGACAGATTATAACCTAAGGTAAATCTCAAAACTCAAAGGTTAAAATTTGAAATATGATTTAAGCTTTGACTTTTAACTTTTAATTTAACCTTTACGCTCTAGAGTACCAAATTTCCTCCAAATATGGTTTAATAGAATTTGTTGCATCATTATCGTGGAGGATTCACTAATGAGTACCCTTGATTTAAAAGCTACAAAAAGACAGATTGAAGGTAAGAAGGTAAAGCAGTTGCGAAGAGATGGCATTACCCCGGCGCATCTCTTTGGACCAGAGGTTGAATCGGTTTCAATCCAGGTGGACACACCCACTCTCAAGCACATGCTGGGAGAAGCCGGGCATACCAAACTCATCAATCTGCATATTGCTCGTGAAAAAAGCCCGCGAACAGTTATGGTTCGCGAAGTTCAGATAGATTCGCTTAAAGATGAAGTTCTGCATGTGGACTTCTACCAGGTACAGCTTACCGTGAATATCAAAGTTGATGTCCCGATCATCCTGGTAGGCGACTCCGCCGCTGCTAAAGCCAAAGGTAATACACTCGTCCAGGAGCTTAATGAGCTTACAATTGAGTGTCTACCTGCAAATATCCCCAGCACTATCGATGTGGACGTTTCTCCTCTGGTAACCGCTGACCTGATGATTCGCGTCAGGGACATACAGGTAGCCAAAGACGTGACTGTTTTGAATGATCCTGGGGTCGTCGTTGCCAGAATCGCAATTGAGGTAGTAGAGAAGGTCGTCGAGAAACCGAAGGCTGAGGGAGAAGCTGAGGGCGAAGCTCCTGCTGAAGGTGAAGAGGCTGAGGCAAAGAAGGAACCGGCAGAGAAGGCTGAGAAATCCGAAAAGAAAGAATAACTTTGTATCAGCCCAGCGTATTTTCCTTGATTTCTCTTTCAGCACTGGCTATAATAATGCCCAACTCATAGGGAGGAGCATTGCTATGCCGTCATATGCGTATTTTAAAAAGAAGATAGTCCCGCTCGAGCAGGCGAACATTAACGTCATGACTAACTTCATACACTATGGTACCGGCGTGTTTGAAGGCATAAGGGGCAATTGGAATAAGCAGAAGCGGGAGCTTTATCTTTTCCGCCTTAAAGAACACTACGAACGGATGCTCACGGGATGCCGGATACTGAATATTGACGTCCCTTATACTATGGATGAGCTATGCGATATCACAATCAAAGTCACCGCAAAAAGTGCTTTCCAGGAAGACATCTATGTACGTCCGGTAGCTTATAAGAGCAGCGAGACTCTCGGCGTGCGTCTGCATAATCTCGATTCGGACTTTTTCGTATTTGTTTTCCCGTGGGGACCTTACCTGGATACAGACCGGGCGCGGTGTGTGGTTTCCTCGTGGCGGTTCCCGAAAGAAGTTCCGCGCCAAAAACTAACAGGGCTTTATGTTACCAACGCTCTGGCTAAAACCGAGGCTGTTTCCGGTGGTTTTGATGAAGCGATCATGCTCAACTCGGACGGTTATGTCGCCGAGGGTAGCGGCGAGAACATCTTCCTTCTCAAGGACGGCAAGCTGGTTACCCCGCCGGGTTCGGATGGACCGCTCATCGGTATTACCCGCAACACAGTTATGCAGATTGCTGAAAAAGAACTGGGTATCGAGACAGTCGAGCGTCACGTTGACCGGATAGAGCTTTATTCGGCTGAAGAAATTTTCCTCACCGGCACCGCTGCGCACATCACACCAGTTGCTGAAATCGACCGGCGAAAGATTGCCGGCGGCGAAATCGGACCGGTTACAAAGAAACTACAGAAGCTTTACGCTGGTATTATTGTCAATAAGAATACAAAGTACTCTTCATGGTGTACCCCGGTCTATAAAAAGAAATAGACTCAGGAGGTCGGCATGATCGTCAACGACTTCGTCACCGGGCTGATAGCTTTTCTCATCGGCTACGTACTCGGTTCAATTCCAACTGCTTATCTCATCACAAAGTGGAAAACCGGTAAAGACATACGTAAGCTCGGGGCTGGGAATGTCGGTGGATTAAATACTTTTAAAGAAGTTGGTTTTGCAGCAGCCGCCGCAGTTACATTGATAGATATTGCCAAGGGTGCCGCAGTTATTGCTATTACGTACTATGGTTTGAAAATGGACGAGGTTTTTGTCCTTGTATCGGCTGTTGGAGCCGTTGCGGGGCACAACTGGATGCCCTGGCTGAAATTCAGCGGTGGAAAGGGTATGGGGGCTACGGTCGGCGCGCTGGTGATGATAATGCCCATCTACGGTTACCTGAAAGAATTTGCTATTTTTGGAGCGATTGTAGTAATACCGCTAGCGCTTACCCGAAATGTGGCGTTATCGATGGGTTTGGGACTGGTAGCACTGCCATTTTTAGGGTGGTTGAGCATTCATTCCGGACTATTTGTTATCTGGTCGCTGGTGGTTGGCATAATCATTGCTATTAAATTCGCCAGCACGGCAATCAAAGTAGTTGCCAAATCCACGAGTATCACGGACTTCATTAAAGGACACTAAAAAACACTCAAGAAACAAGATTCAATCAAGAATTTTGTGAACTTAAGATCAAAAAAGGGGCTTTCTTTATAAGCCCCTTTAATGTTTAAGAATCTTATTATAAAAGGCGATGCTAGGCTGTTTTAGCTTTGGCTTTGTTCAGTTTCGCGACTAATCGTGCCTTTCGGCGAGCTGTGTTGTTGGTATGAAGAACACCTTTAACACCAGTTTTATCGAGCTGGCTTACAGCTATCTTGACCGCTGCTTCCGCCTCTTCCAGCTTGCCTGCAGCAATTAAGCGTTCTGCTTTTCCGATTTCTGTTTTGACATGAGTACGCACATTCTTATTTCGCAACGTACGTCGTGCGTCAGTTCTGATTTGTCGCTTTGATGATGCAATATTTGGCAATCTATCCTCCTGTTTAAAACACCCCTCGGGGTGGCTTTTTATTCTAATTCTGAGAAACTGGCCTGGATTCTCCTATCCTAACAACGGTAATAACCCCTTTTACGCCCTCCAGCTTGCCCAGTACCCGACTCAACTGTGACAGGTCCTCGATATCCATTGTAAGTAAGAAGTAAGTCTTCTGGTCAACCCGGTTGGAGATCGTCATGCTGGCAATGTTCACCTTTTCCGCCGCCACCGCTGCTGTAATATCCCGCGCCAGTCCAACTCTATCCCAGGCTTCAAGCTCGACGCTCACCGGATATGTGCGATCGCTCCGTCCCCACTGGACCGGGACGAGTCTTTCCTTCTCTTCTTCGTTGATAACGTTCGCACAGTCTTTGCGGTGAATGGTGACACCCCGACTGCGGGTCACAAATCCGATAATATCATCGCCAGGCAGTGGATTGCAACATTGCGCCAGGTTGGTGAGCATATCTCCCACGCCTAGCACCTTAATGTGCGATGGCGGCTGCTTTGTGGTTGGAGCGGTTTCGGGAATCTTTATTTCCTGCTCAGGTTCCGCAGACAGCTTGTTGGCAATTTGTTGAGTAGTAATTCCGCCGTAACCAAGGGCAGCATAGAATTCATCGAGAGTATCATAATTGAAAAGAGCAGCGAAATTGGTCCGCTCTGTAAATTTTATTCCAAGGCCGCGCATGAATTTGTCCAGGATGTCGCGTCCGCGCTGTATGTTTTCTGTTTTTTCCTGCCTTGAAAACCACTGCCGGATCTTCGTCCGTGCATGCGTTGTCTTAACGAAACCGAGCTCTGGATTTAACCAGTCCCTGCTGGGTGCTCGCGGGCTTTTGCTAGTAAGAATTTCAACGATATCGCCATTCCCAAGCTGATAGCTGAGCGACACCAGTCTGCCGTTTACTTTAGCCCCGATACACCTGTTACCTAGCTCTGTATGAACGCGGTAGGCAAAATCCAATGGAGTTGCCCCCTTGGGCAGGTCCTTCACTTCTCCCTTGGGTGTGTAAACAAATACCTGGTCGCCGAAAACATCGGTCCTGACCGATTCAAGAAATTCCTCGGCTCCGCTCAACTCCCGGTGCCAGTCCACGAGCTGACGCAGCCAGCCAATCCCTTCTTCGAAACCTTTATCAGGCTTGCCTCCTTCTTTATACCGCCAGTGGACGGCGAAACCATACTCAGCAATGTGATGCATCTCCCTGGTACGGATCTGGACTTCCAGGGGCATTGTACGCTCGCACATGACGGTTGTATGCAGCGATTGGTACCCGTTCATCTTCGGGTTGGCAATGTAGTCATCGAAATGCTCCGGCAGGGGGTGCCAGAGGTTATGCACAATGCCGAGAGCGGCATAACAATCGGGGATAGTATCAACAGTGACACGAAGAGCAAGAAGGTCGTGGATGTCGTCAAAGTCCTTGCCCATTTGCGCGTATTTTTCCATTTTCAGGTAAATGCTGTAGATGTGCTTGGCGCGTCCGGTAACCTCTGCCTTTAAACCTACTTTTTCGAATTCCTGGGTCAATTGCTGGCTGACCTTCGCTATAAACTGCTCCCGGTCAGCACGTTTACTTGCCAGACGGTTGGCAATTTCATGGTACTTTCCGGGTTCGAGATAGCGGAAGGAGAGGTCTTCTAATTGCCATTTCAATTCCCAGATGCCCAGACGGTGCGCCAGCGGAGCGTAGATTTCAAGCGTTTCAAGGGAAATTCTCTGCTGCTGTTCCTCATTCAGAGCATGCAGCGTCCGCATATTATGAAGGCGGTCAGCTAATTTAATAAAAACCACGCGGAGGTCTTCTGCCATCGCGACGAGCATTTTACGGAGGTTTTCTGCTTGACTCGAGCCGACAAGAGCCGCACCCTTTTTTAAAGATTCGTCCTTCGGGGTCAGGGAAATCTTGCCGAGTTTAGTAGTAGCGTCCACCAGCTTCGCCACTTCGGGACCGAATTTCTCTATCAGTTCGCTGTTAGGAATGCCGCTGTTCTCTTCAACATCGTGCAGTAGAGCCGCTGCGAGAGAGCTGGCATCTAGCTGGAGCCCCACCAATATCAAAGCCACCTGAAGGGGATGTTCTATGTAGGGTTCGCCCGATTTCCTGACCTGCCCTTCGTGGGCTTCACGAGCGAATTCGTAGGCACGTTGTATAAGAACTACCTTCTCCTGGGGTAGATAAGTCTGTGCCTTCTCTATCAGTTCATTTACAGTCACAACAACCACAACTGGAGAAAATACCAATAATCAAGATACAAATTTCAAGAAATAATCAAATATCAAGGTGTAAATATAAAGCCCACCCTCCCACCCGGGACGATATCGATAGGTGGTTCGTATTTTAAGTATAACGTAAGAGCTTGGAAATGTCATTGACGCCTGATGTTCTTTACAATTCCCCAGTAAATACAGTATTCTAGCGATAATACAGGAGCAAACATTTGTACACAGCACCGCGTGGCACAACTGATATATTGCCGGAAGAGCAGCCATACTGGCGTTACGTAGAGCAAAAAGCCGCCAGAATCTGTCAGCTTTACGGCTACGAACGCATTGATCCGCCTGTTTTTGAAGACACCCACCTATTCATAAAGGGTACCGGTGAGACTACCGATATCGTCCAAAAAGAAATGTATACCTTTGAGGACAGGAGCGGTAACAGTATCACCCTGAAACCTGAAGGGACGCCTTCTGTCTGCCGTGCTTATCTTGAGCACGGCTACAATAACCTGCCCCAGCCGGTCAAACTCTTTTATTACACCCCTATTTTTAGGTACGAACGCCCTCAGGCAGGACGTTACCGCCAGCACTACCAGTTCGGGCTGGAGGCGATCGGGGAGGCTGACGCTTCCCTGGATGCCGAGGTAATTGATCTTGCCTGGCAGTTCTTAAAATCAGTAGGCTTGCGCAAGTTGCTTCTTTTCATTAACAGCATCGGCTGTCCGAAGTGCCGACCAGAATACCTGAATATTCTTCAAGAGTACTTTTCTAAGCACCTGGAGGAGCTGTGCACCGACTGTAAAAGCCGTCTAGAGCGCAATGTTTTACGCCTGCTCGACTGCAAACAACCTTCCTGCCAGAAAATAGCCGCCGGCGCTCCGAAAAGCATCGACTACCTGTGCCCGGACTGTCTAGACCACTTTAGTAAGCTAAAAAACTATCTACATTTGCTCGGGCTGCCTTTCGAGGTAAACCCTAACTTGGTACGCGGACTGGACTACTACACTCGGACAGTATTTGAAATCCAGCCGGAGGACCAGCGGTCACAGAGCACTATTTGCGGGGGTGGCAGGTACGACGGTTTGATTGAGACACTGGGCGGGAAGTCAACGCCCGGTATCGGTTTCGGAATCGGACTTGAAAGAATAATTATTAACTTGAAGAAAGAGGGGATTGAAGTACCAATTTTACCCAAACCCCAGGTTTTTGTAGCATATATCGGCGATGCCGCTCGTGAAGAAGCAATTATACTTTCAGCACAGTTGCGGCGCGGTGACATTCCGGTGATTGTGGCAACATCAACGAAGAGTCTCAAAGCGCAGCTCAGGCAAGCAAACAGCCTTAAAATACCCAAAGCTGTCATCATTGGCGATGACGAAGTGAAAACTGCCACTGTCATCCTGCGGGAAATGGCGACTTCTCAGCAGACTACCGTTAGTATGAAAGAGCTAGCCGCGCTGCTGAAGTGATTTGCCGCATAATCTGGTTGATTTTAATGGGACCGCATCCGCGATTTTTTATAATAATTGCACAAAATTTTCTACCTGCAAGACATTGCCACACTCGATTAACAGCGATAATTTAACAGATTCGAGGCTTCCATTTTAAGCTCAATTGTGCTATAATTTAAATATAATGAGAGCAGAGAATGCTCCTTCGACATATAAAAGCCTTTCATCATTGCGCAAAATTTCCTTTTGCTTCTCTGTTCATCCTATTTTCAAGAGGTAATTCTTTATGATTCAAGACCGTCTAGCCAATCAACCGTTAAATAATGGCGCGAATGGCGCAGATGACTATACCGCTACTTCCATCCAGGTGCTCGGTGGCCGTGAGGCTGTGCGACGGCGTCCTGGTATGTATATTGGCAGCACCGACCAGCGCGGTCTGCACCACCTTGTATATGAAATCGTTTATAACAGCGTCGACGAGGCGATGGGCGGCTACTGCACGTTTATCAAAGTCATCATCAACCAAGACAATTCAGTAACCGTTGAGGATAATGGCCGCGGCATCCCTGTCGAGATTCATCCCACGACCGGTAAATCCGCATTGGAAACTGTCATGACAGTCCTCCACGCCGGGGCGAAATTCGGTGGCAAGATCTACCAGGTGTCGGGCGGTCTGCATGGCGTTGGCGCTTCTGTAGTCAATGCATTGTCATCGAAAATGAGCGTTAGTGTCAAGCGCGACGGCAAGCTTTATTACCAGGAGTATGACCGCGGTATTCCAAAAGCCGATGTGAGAGTCATCGGAAAAGCAGAGGGCACCGGCACAATTACTACTTTCACTGACGACGAAGAAATATTCGGAAATGCCCGTTATGATTTCGACACCCTCATTGAGCGCATGCGTGAAATTGCTTATCTAAACCGCGGACTGGAGATATATTTTAGAGACGCCAGAAATGACCGCGAACTCACCTTTTATTTCGAAGGAGGCATCAACAGCTTCGTGCGGCAACTGAATCACAGCCGTACGGTCATTCATAAACAGCCTATTTTTATCGCCAAGTCGTCCAACGGCATTATGGTTGAAGCTTCACTGCAGTACAATGACGGCTTCAGCGAGTCTATTTTTAGCTTCGCGAACTGCATTAACACGATAGATGGCGGTACCCATCTGACTGGTTTCCGCACCGCGCTTACACGAGTGTTCAATGACTATGCGCACAAAGCCAAGCTGTTAAAAGAAAATGACCCCAACCTTAGCGGTGATGACGTCCGCGAGGGTTTAACCGCAGTGGTAAGCGTTAAGATTTCCGAACCACAGTTCGAAGGACAGACAAAGGGCAAACTTGGTAATGCCGAAGCCAAGAGCGCCGTTGATACCGTTGTCAGTGAAGGACTGGCTCTCTACCTGGAAGAGCACCCGGACGAAGCCCGTGCGATTTTAGATAAATGTTTACTTTCTGCACGCGCCAGGGAAGCTGCCCGCAAGGCCCGTGAGCTAATTGTAAGGAAGAATAGTCTCGATGGCGGTACGCTACCCGGTAAGTTAGCAGATTGTTCTGAAAAGGACCCGAATTTGTGTGAACTGTACCTTGTCGAAGGTGATTCCGCCGGCGGCTCTGCCAAGCAGGGCAGGGAACGGCGTTTCCAGGCAATCTTGCCTCTTCGTGGAAAGATCTTAAATGTAGAAAAAGCCTCTCCTGATAAGATGCTTTCAGTAGTGGAAATTAGAGCTATTATTACCGCTGTCGGGGCCGGCATCGACGAGGATTTCGACCCAACGCGGTTGCGCTATAACAAAGTGATTCTTATGACTGATGCCGATGTTGACGGATCGCATATCCGCACGCTGCTTTTAACCTTCTTCTTCCGGCATATGGTCAAACTGATAAACGAAAAGCATCTCTTCATCGCCCAACCGCCGCTTTTCCGCATAAAGACCAATAAGGAAGAACACTGGGTCTACTCCGAGCCGGAGAAAGAACAGCTACTTACAGGGATAAAAGAACGGAAGGTTGAAATCCAGCGATACAAAGGCTTAGGTGAGATGAATGCCGAGCAGTTGTGGGAAACGACCATGAATCCCGCCACCCGAACTCTGCTGGAAGTAAGCGTTGAGGATGCTGTAAAAGCCGACCGTGTTTTCCAGGATCTAATGGGCGACGACGTTTTACCCCGCAAGGCTTTCATCCAGGCGCATGCCAAGAGTGTCAAGAACCTGGACGTGTAATTGTCACTATCATTCCCACGCAGGCGGGGAACCGTTGTCGATTCTATATACTATTCAAACAGCGCTTTGAATCGAGTTGTTAACCGTAGGTTTGTGGTCGCATCTGAGCCATCAAATTGGTCAATTGAACCAAATTTCAATCCGATTGCTTTTAGCCTATCATCTTTCAATACGGCCCAAGTGGCTTTGGCAAATCGTTCTGCATTCAATACAAGGTACGGTCTACCATAATACTTAGTGACCTTAGCCTCGATGTATTCAGTTATTCCTAGTGAGTTATGGAGGTTTCCAACGGCTTCATACGCACGGGACAAGAATGTCTCCCTTTCTTTCCATGAATCCACCGATAATGCCTTGAGGAATACTGGAGCCAACTGCCCGGAACACTTAAGCAGTGAAAAGGCAGTACCGAGCCATTTGCCGTAAGGAATGTAAACTTTCTCCAAAATAAAACACAACCGCATCAACTCTCTGACGAGCCTGGCGGTTATTATTCTCGAACCGATTTCATCTCCAAGCTCTGCGCAACGTCCAGAGAAAGCCTCTTCCTGAGCTATTTTCATCCACTGCGAGCCAATGATATATATCCAGACTTCCTCTGGGAAGTACTTGAACATAGAGCGTACTAGCTGCAGGTCTAGATCATCGTGAAACACCTTACCTGCTGTAAGGCACAACAATTCCTGTTGCGGGAAGGTTAGCCAGTCAATAACATCAATTTTCTGATATAGGTTAATTCCCAACAGGCTTTTTACAAATAGTCTTATTGTTAAAACATCTACTCTATGATTGACTGGACCCACTTCTGTTTCCTGCAATACTTGAACGCCTTTCTCATCCGGTTTGCTCCAGTTCGCTGGATAGCCTTTGAACCTGACTGGCAACTCGTTACTCATAGCTTCCTTAATCTGGCTTCTATGACGTGGGTATTCATCTTCACTCAGGAATATCTGGACACGTGGACCCCAATGATGGTCAGTAGAGCGTTGAGTATCAAAACCCAGTACCTCCGAGCCATGGCCGATGAGAGCAGCTGAATAAGGTAAATTTGGAAATTTACTTGCTAGTATCGGATAAACAGCTTCCTCATAAAATAATTCGGCTAGCGTGAGACCTTTTATAAACTTAAGCACGGTACAGCCCATTTTCCTTGATATATCGCTCAACCGCTGAAGGCACCAATTGATTTATATCTAATCCCTTTGCCACACGCCCACGGATTTGCGTGGCGCTAATATCTATCATCGGTCTTTCCATCAGTATGATGCGCTGGCAAAGCCCGGGAATGATTTTATCAATGGCATCGATGTCAGGAAGCGAGGAACCAGGTCGCGGGAACGCCACTAGTTTACAAAGCTCGATTACCTTTCGTGGGTCTTTCCAGCGAGGTAATTCCGGCAGGTTATCCCAACCTAACAAGAAATACAATTCTGCAAGGCCGCTATACTCCCTGTTAAATTCCTCCAGGGTATCGACTGTATAGGAAGGTCCGGGGCGGTTGATCTCAGTCGTCGAGACATAAAATCCAAAACGCCCGGTGATGGCTAACCGCAGCATACGAACCCGGTGTTCCGCGGGTGTAATGACTCTGTCGGATTTCATCCACGGTCGACCGGCTGGTACAAGAATAATTTCATCAAGTTCCAATCCTAGCCTGGCTTCATCGATAATTGCCAGGTGAGCGTTGTGTACCGGATCAAAAGTGCCGCCCAGGATCCCAACTTTCTTCCCCTCACCAATCCCATTCAATATCGTCACAGCGGACCTTGTCGCCTCCTTTAATACCGGCTTTCTCGAGTTCTTTAACTATACCCTTCCTCATCAATAGACTATGTACCTGCCATCGAATAGTCGGATCTTCAATATTGACCCGCTTGATTACTCTTTCAACTTCAGGGGCATTAATCACAAATATATCCCCTTCTTTAGAAACGGAAGCCATGCGACGCCGGGGTTGCGGGTGGAAAACCTTAACTTCACCTTCCCTCGTGACGACGGGGATCTTCTTTAACTGCTCCAGCGCTGTTCTCATCAGATCAGAGATTCCCTCACCGGTTACCGCCGAAACAAACCGCACCTTCACCCCGATCCAGGTGAATTCTGATCTAATATTGTCCATCCTGTTACGCACTTCGTCCAGGTCAACCTTACTGATTGCTACAATCTGCGGTTTCTGAGCAAGCTTTTCATCATAAAGACTTAACTCATTGTTTACTTTGATCATATCCTCTACCGGGGCTTCTGACGTACCGTTGACTAGATGAACAAATAACTTCGTGCGAGAGGCGTGGCGTAGAAAATCGTGTCCGAGACCTTTACCCTGGTGTGCTCCCTGGATCAAACCGGGTATCTCGGCAAGTACGAAGGTTTCGTGTCCAACAATTACAACACCTAATTCCGTTTCTTTCGTTGTGAATGGATAATCAGCGATCTTTGGTTTGGCGGCGGACGCGGTAGCAAGAAGCGAAGATTTGCCCACATTCGGGAACCCGATAATGCCCACATCTGCAATCAGCCTCATTTCGAGAACCAATAATGTGCTCTCACCCGGTTCACCTACCTGGGCGAGTCTTGGAGTTTGATTCGTGGAAGTCGCATAACGGACATTTCCCCAACCACCCTTACCCCCTTTAGCAACTGTTATCTTCTGACCATTTTCTAAAAGATCGACAAGGAAAGAACGGCGGTCATCTTCCCCATCATATACAACCGTACCGGTAGGGACTTTTATCACCAGGTCTTCACCACTCTTACCAGATTTCTTCTGTCCTTTCCCGTTTTCTCCATCGCTAGCGCGGTAAGTGCCTTTATTACGGAACTCTTTGAAGTTTGTCAAAGATTCGTCGACCTTAAGGATTACATCGCCCCCATCACCTCCATCCCCACCATCAGGTCCGCCAAACGGCACATATTTCTCCCTGCGGAAGCTGATAGCGCCTGCTCCGCCTTTTCCACCCTGAACTTTAATACTGACAACATCGTACATGGCTGTATTAAGAATATCATAATCCTATATTTCTTATTTATTTCTCTATGGGTATGGTACGGTATTAATAATAACGAGTTCTTACTCGTCACAGGCATTAAGTATAGCCATATGTAGTATTTTAAACTAGTGAACCGAAGCAGAGATGTATGCAGACTATCAAAAGAAAATAAAAGTTATCGAAAAAACGAAAGAAATGGTCAAAAAATCTGAATCAGGAATTAAAATTAATTATTCAGAGGAGTATGCAGTTTCTGTCGGATATCTAAAAGCCGACGTCGAAGTTGAGAGTCATTGTTAAGAGCAGCTGTCATTTTTTCATAGCCATAGCTGATGGTTGCAGGGCTGCGCCCGCCTATTTCTTTACCAATATCAGCCAGTGAACAATCAGTTTCCTCCCGCATGAGGTACATCGCTGTTTGACGTGCGAGAGTCGTAGCCTCATCTCGACGGCGTCCTTTGATATCCGACAGGGTTAGCTGATAAAAGCCAGCCACCGTCTCCATGATATAACCCGGTGTTACCGGTGCTAGGGCTATCCTCATAGAGGCAAGATTATCAATAGCACGCGCGGCGACATCAGTTGTGATCGGAGTATGTAGCATTTTTGCATAGGCAATAACGCGGTTTAGCGATCCCTCCAAGGCGCGGACGTTCTCTTTTACCTGTAAGGCAAGGAATTCGAGGACATCATCCTTGAGTTCGATACCATCGCGGTGCGATTTTGCCTTCAGAACGCCAATCCTCGTTTCAAAGTCGGGAGATTGAAGATCAGCCACCAGTCCCCACTCAAAGCGCGATAACATACGGTCCTTGATGCCGGTGATTGCCTTGGGAGGTCGATCACTCGTGATGACAACCTGGTGGTTATTGCCATGGAGTTCGTTGAAGGTATGGAAGAAGCTCTCTTCAGTTTGCTCTTTCCCGGTGAAGAACTGTATGTCATCTAATAACAGTAAATCGACAGTGCGAAATTTATGACGGAATTCATCCGTCGTCCTTTCGCGGATAGAAGTGACGAGTTCGTTGGTGTACTGCTCCGCGCTAACACAGATGACTTTAAGGTTTTTTTTGGTTGCATGATTGCCAATAGCATGGAGCAGGTGAGTTTTGCCAAGTCCGGATCCGCCGTGAATGTAGAGCGGGTTGAAATTTTCGCCGGGATGTTCGGCAACTTTCGTGGCAGCGGCATAAGCAAGATTGTTAGAATTACCTACCACGAAATTATCGAATGTATAACGCGGATAAAAAAGAGGGAGCTTACTTTGTTCGGTAATGGTCTGTTTGTTACCATTAACGACTTGGAATTCAAGATTTACTTCTGTACGAATGACTCCTGCTAGGACCCTTTCTATCAAAGAATACTGGTTTTGTTCGAGATATTCGGCTACGAATGTATTAGGTACACCGATTGAGAACTTGCCGTTCTCGAAGCTGATTCCAGTTGTTTTTATGAACCAGGTGCAAAAGTTCGATTTACTGACTTCTATCTGCAACTCGCCCAAGGCAGTCTCCCAGATTTCCTGGGCAGAACGGATTATCATATAAAAACCTAAACCACAACCGCAGATACCAAAAAAAACACAAAAATAGCCTCTCCGGAGATATCTTACGGTCTGGTGAAAATTATTTGCGGATTCCGGTGTTAACAAGCAACGATAACTAGGATAATACGCTTTTCGTTAACAAGGCAAGAGATTTGCCGATTAGTTCTAGCAGTTCTTAGTGGAAAAAAACTCCTTCGTTCCAATTCAATAGCTCTTAAATACTTCCTTTTTTATAAGTTCTCTCATCAATAGAATGGGTTTGCCAGTGGACAATGAAAAGTCCCCCTGAACGGCTAATTGTCAAGCTTGAATTCTATTACTAAAGTACCAGTTGCCTTAGTTGGTAATAAAAGTGCTCTGGAGATGATGGAATGATACATAATTAAATACAGTTTGTCCAAACAGTAAGATGATGTTAAAATGCGGGTGATTGGAGATAGAAATGGGTATTGTCTTCATGGGCACACCAGAGTTTGCTGCGCTCCCTCTGGAGCTATTGATGCAGAACCATGCCGACGTAATCGCTGTTTATACGCAGCCAGATAAAAGCTCGGGAAGAGGGCGGAGCCTTACCGCTTCGCCGGTAAAAAAAGTAGCTTTGAATTGGGGGCTCACGATTTATCAACCCGTAAATTTTAGGTCGGAGGAAGAAAAGGATAGGCTAAAAGCATTAAAGCCAGATGTTATTGTCGTTGCTGCTTACGGTCAAATCCTTCCAAAGGCAGTTCTTGAATTACCACATTATGGGTGTTTAAACATGCATCCCTCCTTGTTGCCCCGGTACAGGGGAGTATCTCCTGTTCCAGCAGCAATTCTCAGCGGTGATGAATCTACCGGGATAAGCATCATGAAACTCGACGAAGGAGTGGATACGGGACCCGTTCTGGTCCAGGCACAAGTAATGATTGCTGATTGGGACACAACAGGCCTATTGACAGAGAAACTCTCACGGATAGGAGCCCAGCTATTAATTGAGATCCTGCCGCGCTGGTTTGCTGGCAAGATTACCCCTCGAGCTCAGGACAATTCCCAGGCAAACTATACCAGAATGACAGATAAGGAAGCCGGGGAAATCGATTGGACGCAGCCGGCGGTTAATATATGGCGCCAGGTACGTGCGTACCAGCCCTGGCCAAGCAGCTACACCAGATGGCAGGGTAAACAGTTAAAAATAATTGAAGCGGTATATATCGATGCCCCATCAAAGACTCCAGGCCGGGTGGTTAAATTGTCTGATAGTACTGGATTTGGTGTAGAAACCGGGCTTGGTATCCTGGGCGTAGTCAGTGTTCAAATGGAGGGAAAACGTATCATGGCGTCGGATGAGTTCCTGAGAGGCCAGCGCCAGTTGATAGATTCAGTGCTGCCAGAAAGGCGGGAAGGAGCTAAAATTGGCAATTCCTAGAGACCTGAGTCGTTTTTCTGCCCTGGTTAACATTATTGCTACTTTGCGAGGTCCGGATGGGTGCACCTGGGATAAAGAACAGACCCATGCCTCGCTGAGAGAAACATTTCTGCAGGAATGCTACGAAGTATTAGAGACCCTTGATGCCGGAGATAGCCGCGAATTAAGAGAAGAACTGGGCGATTTATTACTTCACATTGTCATGCAGGCGCAAATTGCCGAAGAAGCCGGCGAATTCAAAATCACGGATGTCATAAAATCTATCAACCAGAAGTTAATACACCGGCATCCGCACGTTTTTGGTGAACAAAAAGTTAAAGGAATCGAAGAGATTGTCCACAACTGGGAAACGCTCAAACGCGAAGAAAAAGGCACCGAACAGTCCATCATAGGCAGCGTACCTAAGAGTCTGCCTGCCCTGAGTTACAGCCAGGAGGTGCAACATCGGGCGGCTGACGTCGGATTCGATTGGGAGAACGATGAGGGTGTTATAGATAAACTCGCAGAGGAGGTTGGGGAACTGACGCGGGCAGATACGACAGAGAGTAAAAATGAAGAATTCGGCGACCTGCTTTTTACCCTCGCCAACATTGCCCGCCGTCAAAAAGTAGACCTTGAGGTTGCGCTCAGAGAAGCTAATCAGAAGTTTGCTCGAAGGTTCCAGTATATGGAAAAGCTCTGTCGGCAACGCGGCGTCAATTTCACCGATCTATCTTTTGACCAGAAGAACCAGCTGTGGGAAGAAGCTAAGCGAAGTACGAACCGGAAGTAACGATACACCACTTCAAGAACCATGCAGAAAGAAATATTTGCTAAATACTGCCAACACGGTTAAAATAGCTTAAACGAGGATTTATATACCGCCGATGTTAGAGACGGGATAGTCTCGTTTGATTGCTATTATATCTCCGCTTAAGTATAATTATTTATCCGCTTGTTTGCGAATCTATCGGAAACGCAGGGAGTTACACATAGTGGCACCAGATATCGAAAAATTCCGTAACCGGCTTGAGACAGAAAGAAAGCGGCTGCTCGGTGAATTAGAGCAGTTGAGTGTTGCAGGTAGGCCTTCCGAGGAACGGCGCGAAGGTAGTCCTTTTGGAAAACGCGAGGAAGAAGCTACTGAAAGTCTCGAACTGGAAAAACGGTTGGCGCTCGAACGGGGTATCAAGGAACAACTTGCAGCCATGGAGGTAGCTCTTGGAAAAATCAAAGCCGGCACTTACGGTAAGTGTGATGTCTGCGGCAAACCGATCGAGCCCGCGAGGCTAGAAGCGTTACCTCATGCGCGGCGATGTATGACCTGCAAGGCTCTCGAATCAAAGAATGCAAAAAGGTAATCTATTTACCGATAAACGCTCCCTTATTATTCTTCTAACGGTCTTCGTCGTTGTTATTGCAGACCTGCTGACTAAAGAATGGGTTCGCAGTTATCCGTTATCAGAAGTCATCCAGCGAATCGGATTCATACAGATTATCTACATCCAAAATACGGGAGCTGCTTTCGGCTTTTTCCAGGGACATTCGTTAATACTGGCAATGCTGGCGGTAGTCGAGATAGCCGCTTTGTTGACCCTGGCGTATTATGTATACAAACATTACACGTATCTCGTCACGAAATGGAATCAAATCGCCCTTGGTTTGATCCTGGCGGGTGCAGTTGGCAACCTGATTGATAGGATACGCTTCGGTGGAGCGGTCACCGATTTCATTGACCCTGGATTCTGGCCTGCTTTTAATGTGGCTGACTCTGGAGTCACCATCGGAGCCGTGATGCTTGCCATTACGGTGCTACGATTGGCTATGAAGGGAAAAAATTAGGATACATTTACAACTTCTGGGGAAGCGGTGGATTCTGAAGCTTTATTTATACGCAACGTAACCGCATGGGCACAGTCATGCGACAAGATTGCAGGTTTAGCACTGGTTGGTTCTTTCGCACGGCATAAAGCCAGACCCGGATCGGATATCGATCTTGTTCTGATCTGTTATGATACGTGCGATTTTCTGGATGATGTCTCCTGGGTAACACATTTCGGTGAAGTAAAGAGTCTTAAAATTGAAGACTGGGGAATAGTCACCTCTATCAGAGTCTTTTACACTGATGGAAAAGAAGTCGAATTCGGCATTGCGCCGCTTAAGTGGGCAGATCTTCCGGTCGATCCTGGAACTCACCGCGTAGTAGCCGATGGTATGATGATACTGGATGATAAACGCGGCATTCTGAAAAGATTAGTTGAAGCTGTCAGCAATTCGAATCTAAATGATGTCTGAAAAACCAAAGCAATTTCAATTTTCGGTTGTAAAATCCGGCAGTCGGCTGGACAAATACGTCAGCGAGGTGTGTCCGGAAATCTCCCGTACCCGAGCACAGAAACTGATTGATGACGGGCATATTACCGTTAATGGAAAGTTGAGGAGTGCCAGTTACAGGACAAATACTGGTGACTTGCTGCAAATCGAAATACGGTCTGCAACTCCGAGCCACCTAGCGCCGGAAGATATAGATGTAAATATTCTCTACGAGGACGAAGATGTAATCGTCGTCGATAAACCTGCTGGCTTGACAGTCCATCCTTCGCCAACCCAGCAAAGCCATACCTTGATTAATGCTATTCTTCCTCATCTCGCCAGATCAACCGGTGATTTCGAACGGCCGGGAATCGTTCACCGGCTGGACAAAGATACATCCGGAGTGATGGTTATTGCGCGGAATCCTGTTGCGCATGAGAAGCTTGCAGACCAATTCAAGCGTCATTCTGTAAAGAAGGTATATATTGCCCTGGTCAAGGGACGCCTGACGCCTGAGCAAGGAATAATCGAAGCTCCGGTTGGACGGGACACCGGCGACCGGAAAAAGATGGCAATTACCGGAGAGAGCCGAGGAAAGAAAGCACTGACAAGGTACAGGGTTGTCCGCTATCTGGATTCCTTTAGCCTGCTGGAAGTAATGCCGCAAACCGGACGGACTCACCAGATACGTGTACACCTTGCTGCTATAGGGTTCCCGGTAGTTGGCGACGCTACGTACGGTGTAAAATCTCCACTGCTTTCAAGACAGTTTCTTCACGCTCATAAACTTGGCTTCCAACATCCAACCACCGGCAAGTACATGGAATTTGTTTCACCACTGCCATTGGACCTGACGCGAGCACTCGAAGAGTAAGTTAGTTGGTAAAGTGGGCGAGTAGATGATAAAATCTGGACAGATAGTGAAATATTTCATTGGAGACCTTTTATGCAGCAAATATTAATGAAAGAAAGCTACACAGTCGACTATGCCGGATTCTGGTGGCGGTCAGCTGCTCTTATCATCGACCTTGCCATCTTATGGGGGATCAACTTCTTGATGACCCATCTGTGGAACCTGGCAAACGGCTTACCTTGGAGCGGTTTGACTCAAGAGATGATTGATACAGGTATTACAACTGCACCGCTCTGGTGGCTCCGATTTATAATCTTTTTTATCGTGCAAGTCGGGTATTTCGTTTGTTTCTGGGTATGGCGCGGGCAAACCCCCGGCAAATGGCTGATGAGGATAAAAATTACAAAGATAGATGCCTCTCCAGTCACCTGGGGAACCGCGTTACTCCGTTATTGCGGTTATGTTGTCTCGCTGGTTACTTTTTTTATTGGTTTCTTTTGGGTCGGATTCGACAACAGGCGCCAGGGCTTCCACGATAAAATCGCTGAGACTTTTGTTGTCCGTATTCCAACGGGTAAAGAGCGTAAAGCCTGGCAAGCGAGAGCCGCGCAGGCGGATGTACATTGATCGAACATGTACGAACACGCTTTGCTCCTAGTCCAACAGGCTTTCCCCATGTCGGCGGAATGCGTACGGCTCTATTCGCTTGGCTTTTTGCTCGGCATAACCGTGGAAGTTTCATCCTTCGTATAGAAGATACCGATGTAAGACGTAAGGTTGAAGGAGCTGTTGAAGCAATTCTCGAAGGTTTTCGCTGGTTGGAATTAGATATTGATGAAGGACCGGAAGTCGGCGGGCAGTATGGACCTTATTTCCAATCAGATAGACTTGAGCTTTATCATTCAGCCGCAGAACGATTGATTGCCAGCGGGCATGCTTATCGTTGCTACTGTTCTCAGGATAGGCTGGAATCAATTCGGCAGATACAAGCACAACTCAAACAGCCACCTGGCTATGACAGACATTGTCGTAACCTTGATCCCAAGGAGAAGGCTCAGAAAGAAGCAGAGGGTGTTGTCTCGGTCGTTCGCTTCAAAATGCCTCTGGATGGCAAGACGACTTTTCATGATCTAATCTGGGGCGATGTAACGTTTGAAAACCGGCTTCTGGACGACCTAATCTTGTTAAAATCAGATGGATACCCGACTTACCATCTCGCAAGTGTAGTCGACGACCATGAGATGAAAATCAGCCACGTGATAAGAGCCGAAGAATGGCTTTCGAGTACACCGCGGCACGTGTTGCTCTATGCCGCTCTCAATTACCAGCCTCCCAATTTCGCTCACTTACCCGACGTGCTTGGCTCGGATCGTTCCAAGCTCAGTAAAAGACATGGTGACGTGTCCGTTCAGGAATACCGTGATAATGGTTATTTGCCCGAGGCGATGGTAAATTTTCTCGCTTTACTTGGTTGGTCGCTGGATGATAAGACCGATATTATCTCGCGCGAGGAGCTCATTGAAAATTTCTCACTGGAACGCGTAAGCAAGACAGCCGCCATCTTTAATCACGAGAAGCTCAAATGGATGAACGGTGTATACATCCGCAAACTAACTCCAGAAGATTTCGCTCAGAGGTGTAAACCTTTCCTGGAAAAAGCTTTTTCTGACAGCAGGCTGGTTTCAACCGATTATATAAGCCAGGTCTTGCCGCTGGTACAGGAGCGCGCCAAATTGTTGACAGAGGTTCCTGAGCTGACGCATTACTTTTTTTCTGACAGCCTTAGCTATGATACTAGTCTGCTAATCAGTAAAGATATGACGGCCGAATCAACGCGACAGTCTCTATCAGTTGCTAAAGATAAGTTGGCGGATCTGGCAGTTTTCGATGCGGTGACACTGGAGGCGATGTTCAGACCGCTAGCCCAAGAACTCAAACTAAAGGCAGGGCAGCTTTTCGGAGCGCTGCGAACAGCGGTCAGCGGTGAAACAGCAACCCCGCCACTTTTCCAGATGATGGCTGTATTAGGGCGCGAACGTTGCCTGGCGAGGATTCAATCGGCTATCGACAGGTTGAAGTCGTAGCCAATATAAAAGCCAAGAAACAAGATACAATAATTGGACGTCGAGCAGGCGTCCCTGCCTGCGGTTTTCGGGTAAATTAGGGTGCAGCACATATCATAACTTGTTGATTTGTGACGATGGGTGGAGGATCGAATTGGAACCAGGCTTTTTATCTCTATATCATTCTGGTGAACTTAAGAAACGCGTCGAAGCGTTAGAAGCTCGGTTGGCTCACTGCGACCTTTGTCCAAGAAACTGTGGGGTTAATCGGCTTGCCGGTGAGGTTGGTTTTTGCCGGTCCGGTGCATCTCCTATCGTCGACTCGGTTTGTGCTCATCACGGCGAGGAACCGCCGCTTTCCGGGACGAAAGGATCGGGTACCGTATTCTTTGGTAATTGTAATATGCGCTGTGTTTACTGCCAGAACCACCAGATCAGCCAGGACTGGCGGCGAGTTCGTGGGCGTGAAACAGACTGTAAATCATTAGCTGCACAAATGGTGTATCTGCAGGATATATGCGGCTGCCACAACATTAATTTTGTCTCACCTTCCCATTTTGTCCCGCAATTGACGAGAGCTATCCTCGAAGCAGTCCCGCTCGGCTTGAAAATACCTCTAGTCTATAATACAGGCAGCTACGATTCGGCGGACACGTTGAGATTACTCGATGGTATTATTGACATTTACTTGCCGGATTTAAGGTATGCCGACAATAAGGCAGCGAGGAGGTATTCCCGCGCGCCGCATTATGTTGAAGATGCCCGCGCCGCGATTAAAGAGATGCACAGGCAGGTGGGTAACCTGGTCACGGATGATGATGGAGTGGCAAGAAAAGGACTGATTGTACGTCACCTGATTCTCCCCGAAGGCTTAGCAGGTAGTGAATCATCTCTTAACTGGTTAGCTGAGGAAATTTCACGCGATGTCCATATAAGCGTCATGGCTCAGTACTATCCGGCTCATCGCGCCACGCGTTTCCCAGCTTTATCCAGGCGTATTACAAAAACCGAATACGAGGATGTCTTAAAGATTCTCGATAAAACCGGGCTGGATAATGGCTGGATTCAATCTTTGGATGCGTCCGAAAACTATCGACCGGATTTTGATCGGCAGGGACACCCTTTTCAGTCAAATTAATTGTCGATTCGAATCTCATTATGCAGGGGGTTGTTTTCTGTTAAGATAATGGTGGCATCACTTTTAAAGTAATTATTGTATTCCAAACTGGTGAGGTGAATGAAGACAATCGTTAAAAATATATGGCGGTGGATTTTAAAAACAATCCGCACGACATTCGTGGCTGGTCTAATCGTGGTGGTGCCTATTGGTCTCACTGTCTGGATATTAATCTGGATTTTTAATGGCGTCGAAGATTTACTTTCGCCTGTTGTCGCCTGGATTTTCGAACGCTTCGGTGCTGAACCGATAACAGGTGTAGGCTTTGGGATTACCGTCCTTTTGATCTTTGTTATTGGAATTATTATGACTAATGTAGTCGGGCGGAGAATTGTGCGATGGGGCGAATCGATGCTCGGTAAAATCCCGGTTGCCCGCCTGCTATATGTGGCTTTCAGGGAAGTTTTCAGGGGGTTTTCTGAAGAGAATGCGAACAGCTTTTTAGCGGTGGTTTTAGTGGAATTTCCTGCCAAGGGAATGCGGACGATCGGATTTATTACCAAAGAGGACGTGGATAAGGATGGTAGACCTGTCTTCAACGTCTTTATCCCTACGACTCCCAATCCTACCTCGGGATTCCTCGAAATACTCCATGAGAATGATATCATCCGTACCAGGATTTCCGTCGAGGACGCTCTTAAAATGGTCATTTCTGGAGGAAGGATGTCTCCTTCCGGGTTGGTGGCAAATCTTCCATCGACCGATACAAAAGAGCAAGCTGAACTTAGGAAATATTGATTAGAGGCGGCGATGATACAAATAGGCGTTAAAGCACCTGACTTCACGCTCCAGGACCAAAACGGAAAACCGTTTCATCTTGCAGAACAAGTCGGTAAAAAAGTCCTGCTGTCCTTTCATCCGCTCGCCTGGACAGGAGTGTGCCGCGACCAGATGCTCTCCCTGGAGAATAACTTTGAGCGGCTCAGTCGTTTGAACACTGTTGCCGTGGGATTAAGTATAGATTCGGTGCCTTCCAAGAAAGCCTGGGCGGATGCCATCGGACTAAAAAAGACTCGGATTCTGGCTGATTTCTGGCCTCACGGCGAAGTGGCTAAATTGTACGATTTGTTCCGTGAAAAAGATGGTTTTTCCCAGCGCGCGAATGTAATTATTGATGAACCACAGATTGTGATTTTCGTAAAAACGTATCCTATTAGCCAGCTGCCTGACATCGAGGAGATTATCCGTTTCCTGGAGACCGGCAAAGGATAGGCCTGGATTTATTAACGCTTCTGATTCTCCGATGCAAGTGTCCTACTTAAGGATGACTTCGCCTGAAATATTATATGTAAAAAACATCCTGCAGGCGTATTGCCACGCTCAATACCTTGAATTATAATTCACATAAGGGCTGAGACAGGAGAAAATATGGGAAATAAGCTATATCGCAGCGATAAGGACAGGATGCTGTTTGGTGTCTGTGGAGGACTGGCAAAGTATTTCGGAATCGATTCATCCCTGATGCGGATATTAGTAATACTGTTGACGATTGCGACGGGGGGCGTTGGTATCCTGGTTTACATTGCCATGGCATTTATCGTGCCGCTTGAAGGCAGTACCAAGACAACTCCAAAAGAGATTGTCCTCGAGAATGTCGAAGAGGCGAAAAGCACTGCACAGGGGCTCGGGAAAGATATAAAAGATACCTTTTCTAACAAGAAGTCTGAATCGAAGGACACTGAATACGAGCAGACCCGGCGGCGAAACATTTTTGGTGTTATTTTGATCGTCATTGGGGTTTTTCTGCTATTAGCAGTGTTCGGTTTTTTCCGCATATTCGACTGGTTTAGATGGAGTATTATCGCCCCGGTTGTCCTGATTGCAATCGGACTGATTATAATCTTAACCATTACCAGGAAGAGATAAATGGCTGAGAGCGAGCGGCGCGGGAACAATGTCGCAATTACGTGGGGAATTTTTATACTGTCCTTCGGAATTGTGCTGCTGCTCCAGGCAACAGGGGTCCTCGAGTGGCGGTTGTGGGGCACGCTCTGGAAATTCTGGCCGGTCCTGATCATTTCTCTCGGGCTTGCGATCATTATACCCAGGCGGCTGGGTTGGCTGTTGGCGGCAATAGAGATAGTTGCCCTCGGAATTTGCATTTGGGTATCTGC
>Ga0315281_10003287_pt1 | contig 23766 bp, 24 predicted proteins | sample YL17G07_0_MG_FD_204540 | JGI IMG/M metagenome (GOLD analysis project Ga0315281, IMG submission 204540) | Sediment microbial communities from Yellowstone Lake, YNP, Wyoming, USA - YL17G07_0 | ecosystem: Environmental > Aquatic > Freshwater > Lake > Sediment | place: USA: Wyoming | collected... | reverse complement strand
GGCCTCGATGGCGTCCTGGTCGCCGAGGTAGTCGCTGCCCTTTACGGTGTCGTAGGCGTGCTTCTCCCAGGAGTCGTCGTCACCCAGCGCGGCGTTGATGCCTCCTTGAGCGGCGACGGAGTGACTTCGCAGGGGATAGACTTTGCTCAGCAAAGCGACGTCGACGCCGGCGCGCGCCATTTCGAGGGCAGCCCGCATCCCGGCGAGACCCGCTCCTATTACAAGAACGTCGTGCATTGCCGCTCTGGCTCTCTAGACAGCCGCCGGGGCCCAAGAAGGGGCGACTTGGGGCTTCAAAGCTTGTATATGATAGGACAGAGTCGCTCTGGACGCCAGGGTCGGCGGTTGTTGGGGAGCTGCGACGCCCTTCTACGCGATCCCGCGCCGCCGCGCGAAAAGCAGAAGCGCCGCTATCGACTTCGCGTCCCGGATTTCGCCGGCATCGACGCGTCGCAGCGTCTCGGCGAAGGGGATTCGCAGGGCGCGCAGGTCCTCCTCGTCGCCGGTGTCCAGCGGCGCCTCCTCCAGGTCCGTCGCCAGAAAGAGGTGGATGTACTCGGTCGAGTAGCCGGGGCTGAGGAAGAAGCCGCCCAGACTCTCGATGGAACGCGGACGGTGGCCGGTCTCCTCGCGCAGCTCGCGGACCGCGCACGTCTCCGGCGCCTCGCCCTCGTCGATTGTGCCCGCAGGCAGCTCCAGGAGGACGCGACCGACGGGGTGGCGGTACTGCCGCACCATGAAGACGTTGTCGTCACCATCGAGCGCCATCAAAAGGACCGCGCCCGGATGCTCGACGACCTCGCGCACGCCGGCGCCCGCGGCCGTCTCGACGGTGTCGACGCGAACGTTGACGAGATGGCCCTCGAAAGGACGCTCGCTCTTGAGGACGCGTGTGGCCTGTGGCTCGGGCTCGTCATCTGGCATTTGCAGGGCCTTGAACTAGACGTCGACGACCATAGCGATTTCGTCGCAGCTCATGAACTTCGGGCAGCGATAGCACTCGTTCCACACCTTGCGAGAAAGCGTCATCACGTCCGCCTGCTCGAAGCCCAGCTTCTCGAAGAAGGCGGGCTTCATCGTCAGCGCGAACACGCGCTTCAGACCGAGCCGTCGCGCCTCGTCGAGGCACGAGCGCACTAGCAGCGATCCCAGCCCGAGCGCCTGGCTTCCCTCGTGCACAGCGAGCGAGCGCACCTCCGCCAGGTCGTTCCAGGCTACGTGCAGCGCCGCGCAGGCGACTACCTCGTCCCCCTGCCGGATGACGAAGAAGTCGCGCAGCGTCTCGTATAGCTCGCCGGCGGTGCGCGGCAGCATCTCGCCCCGCTCGGCGAAGCTGTTGACTAACCCGGCCATCTGAGGGACGTCAAGGATCGTTGCTTTCTCAGCCCTGACGTCCCCTGGAAGGCTGCCTTGTCTCTCTGCGACCTCGCCGGTCATCGATGTCTATCCTCTAGCCGCTAGGCGTCGGGCGCGTTCACGTCGTTTGCCGGATGTTGCGCCTCGGAATCGAAGCTGCGCCGCCAGCGCAAACGCACGGCGACGCGCTCGTAGAAACCGGGCGAATCCGGCAGACGCACGAAGCGCGCTACATGCGGGCTCATCGTTACCCTTACTACATGCCCGGCACCCAGGTCGATACCGCTTTCGCCGTCGATGCTGAGGACCGCCGTGTGCATGGGGTCCAGCGCCAGGTCGATGACCGACGTCCCGGGCAGCACCAGTGGGTTCGTTTGCCCCAGATGCGGCGCCAGCGGAACGAGCAGCGTCTCCTTCGCCTCAGGGTGCAGTATGGGGCCGCCTATCGACTGGCTATAAGCCGTGCTGCCGGTCGCGGTGGCCGCGATAACGCCGTCCGCGCGGTACTCGGCCACGAGCGTGCCATCGATAAACGCGCTCAGGATTATGGTGCGCCCCAAAGCATCGCGGCCAACGACGATGTCGTTGAGGGCGTGCAGGTAGGGTTGAGCGCCGCGCAACACCGGCCCATCACGCGATGCGAGGACCTGCACATGGAGCATCGCTCTTTCCTCCAGGTGCCAGTTGCCGGCAATGACATCCGGCAGGCGATGCAGCGTCCTGTCGCCATCGCGCAACTCCGTCAGAAAGCCGAGACGACCCAGGTTGATGCCCAGCAGCGGCACCTCGTACGGCACGACGAGTCGCGCCGCCCGGAGCACGGTCCCATCGCCACCGATGGAGATGAGCAGATCGGTCCCCGGGACGCTCTTCTTACTGTTCGCCTCGTCCCAGGCTTCGCTCACCCAGACGTCTGCCACCTGGCCGGCGGCCGCCGAGCGCAGCCTCTCCGCCAGGGCGCGCGCCTCCGGCATCTTTCCGTGGAACATGATGCCTATCTTGTTCACTCGCCGCCCCCTTGCGACGTCGCCTCAGGCAGGCGCCACAGCACGAAGAACTCCTTGTTGCCCGCCGGACCGAGAAGCGGCGACGTCATCAGCCCCAGCAGTCGCAGGCCCCGGCCGGCGCCCCAGGTTACGTGCCGTCCCAGCACCGCGGCGTGCACCTGCGGGTCACGCACGACGCCCTTCTTGCCGACCTCGTGCCGCTTCGCCTCGAACTGCGGCTTGACGAGCGCGACGATCCGTCCTCCCGCCTTCAGCAGCTTCGTCACTGCCGGTATCACCTTCTCCAGCGAGATGAACGACACGTCGATCGTGGCGATGTCGCCCTTTTCCGGCAGCGACTCCAGATACCTTATGTTAACACGCTCCACGACGCTGACCCGCGGGTCCTGTCGCAGACGGTAGTCGATAAGCCCGTACCCAACGTCGATCGCGTACACGCGGGTAGCGCCGTTGCGCAGCAGGCAGTCGGTGAAGCCGCCTGTCGAGGCGCCGACGTCGATGGCGACGAGGCCGGCCACGTCGAGCTGGAACACGGTCAGCGCGCCGGCCAGCTTCTCGCCGCCGCGGCTCACGTACCGTGCGCCTGCGACGACCTCGATGCCCGCATCGCTTGAAACGAGCGTCCCCGCCTTCACGACGGGCCGTCCCTCAACAAGAACGGCGCCCGCCAGAACGAGCGCGCGCGCCTTCTCCCGGCTTTCCGCCAAGCCACGCTCGACAAGAAGAAGATCGAGACGGCTTTTTCCCGTCACATCAGGAAAGGATAGTCAGGCCGCCTAGCGAAGTCAAGGAAGCGCGGGTAGTGCCATGCCAGCGATGGTTCCGATAGCGCCCGCTGCCGCTATTCGCAACATTGGCGATCTTCTTCCCACCCGCCCGCCCGCCAAGAGTCTCTTCGAAATCAAGGGGACACCCCTTGAACCCCTGCAGAGGGGCGGATCCCCTCTGCACTCCCCGCTCTTTGCTCGGAGACCACGCATCAGGCAGGCACAGGGAGCCCGAAGCGACATCGATTGACCGGCCGGATCGCAGCCCTTATCATCGAGAATCATGGCAGACAGCGAGCCGTTCGCCTCCGATAACGCCATCCCCGTATCCGCTCCCCTCGCGGGTCTCCGCAGCCAGGGTTTCCTCTCGACGGCGCTTGCCGTCATCGCGTCCATGCGCCCAAAGCAGTGGACGAAGAACGTGCTCGTTTTCATGGCGCTCATCTTCTCCCTCGGGGAGACGTGGCACCTCAGCGACCCCGCGGGCTGGCTGCCGCTCCTCGGCAAGGCGACGGCAACCTTCGTCCTTTTCTGCATGGTCTGCGGCGCCGACTACCTCATCAACGACATCCGCGACCGCGAGAGCGATCAGCTTCACCCCAGGAAGCGCACGCGTCCCATCGCTGCCGGGCGGCTGTCGGTGCGAACGGCGCTCGCGGCGGCGGTCGTGCTCGTCGCTATTGGGCTTGCAGGCGGCTTCGCGCTGGAGTGGCGGGTCGGCGCCGTCATCGGCGGCTACGTGGTGATGATGCTCGCCTACTCGTTCTACCTCAAGCACGTCGTGCTGCTCGACCTCATGGTCATCGCCTCCGGCTTCGTGCTGCGGGCCATGGCCGGCGCGCTGGTCATCCACGTGCCTATCTCGCCCTGGCTATATGCCGTGACGGCGCTGGGCGCGCTCTTCCTGGCGATCAACAAGCGGCGGGCGGAGATCGTGCTGCTGAAGGAGGATGCCAACGAGCACCGGCCGATCCTCGAAGAGTACACGACATCGCTGCTCGACCAGATGGCGTCGATAGTAACGGCGTCGACGCTGGTGGCTTACGGGCTGTACACGTTCACGGCGCCGGCGCTGCCCGCGAACCACTCGATGATGCTGACGATACCATTCGTCCTCTACGGCATCTTCCGCTATCTCTACCTCGTCCACGCCCGCGGCGAAGGCGGCAGCCCGGAGGATGTGCTCCTGAAGGACGCGCCGCTGATGGCGGACATTCTGCTGTGGGTGCTGGTGTCCGGCCTGCTCCTCGCCGTGGCCAGGGAATAGGAGGCCTATCATGGGATTGGTTTCGTTCCTGTACCGACTAGCGCGCACCACGAACGATATATCGACGGTGGCATCCGGGAACCCGAAGCGCATTGCCAGGCGCACGAAGAACAAAGCCGTGGGCCGGTTTCTCGGGCGCGGCAAGGTGTGGCGCCGTCTCTGGCGCTGAAAGCAGGCACCCAATATGAGGCCGAGGCTTTCCCGCCTCGGCTACGGCGTTCTTCGGGAAATGCGGAAGGCCGACCATCATGGCCGGCCTCATCGCAATCGCCTGGATTGGCGGCTAGGCGGATTCTTCTTCGGGTGACTCTATCACTTCGACGGTCTGACCGGACTGCGTGATCATCACCGGCTTCTTGTGCCCGGTCATCGTCTCGGCGCCCACTATACACTTCTTGACGTCGCCGCGCGAGGGGATCTCGTACATTACGTCGAGCAGCGTGTCCTCCAGCACGGTGCGCAGTCCGCGCGCCCCCGTCCGGTGGCGGATCGCTTGCTCGGCGCAGGCCGCCAGCGCCTCGTCGGTGAAGACGAGCTCGACGCCGTCGAAGGCGAAGAAGCGCTGGAACTGCTTCACGAGCGCGTTCTTCGGCTCGGTCAGTATCCGCACCAACTCCGGCTCGCCCAAGGAGCTCAGGCTGACGACCATCGGCAGACGGCCCACAAACTCCGGTATGAGGCCGTAGTGCAAGAGGTCGTCGTGCGTGGTGTGCTTCAGCAGTTCGTCGGTCAGTTCCTGTCCGGTCTTCTCCTGGCGGAAGTCGGTGGTGAAGCCCATCGACTTGCGGCTCTTGCCGATCCGCTTGTCGACGATGCGCTCCAGTCCCTCGAAGGCGCCGCCGCAGACGAACAGGATGTTCGTCGTATTGATCTGGATGAAGTCCTGGTGCGGGTGCTTGCGTCCGCCCTGCGGCGGCACGTTGGCAACCGTGCCCTCGATTATCTTCAATAGCGCCTGCTGCACGCCCTCGCCGGAGACGTCGCGCGTGATCGACGGATTGTCGCTCTTGCGGGCGATCTTGTCGATCTCGTCGATGTAGACGATGCCCCGCTCGGCGCGCTGGATGTCGTAGTCCGACGACTGGATGAGGTGCAGGAGAATGTTCTCCACGTCCTCACCCACATAGCCGGCTTCGGTCAGCGCGGTGGCGTCGGCGATCGTAAACGGCACGTCGAGGATGCGGGCCAGCGTCCGAGCAAGCAGAGTCTTGCCGGTGCCTGTGGGCCCGACGAGCAGGATGTTCGTCTTCTCAAGCTCGACCCCGTCCGTGGACTGGCGCGCGGCGCCGACGCGCTTGTAGTGGTTGTAGACAGCGACGCTAAGGACCTTCTTGGCCTGCTCCTGCCCAATCACCCATTCGCCGAGCTGCTCATAGATGTGCTTGGGCGGCGGTACGCGTTGCGCCTTCGTTTTCGCCTTGACAGGGCCCGCGACTTCTTCGTCGATGATCTCACGGCACAGCTCGACGCATTCGTCGCAGATGTACACTGCGCCGGGCCCGGCTATAAGGCGCTTTACTTGGTCTTGGTTCTTCCCGCAGAAGGAGCAGTGGTACTGTATTCTGCTGCTCCGGCCAGTTGGCATGTGTTACCTCTTGTTCGCGACCTATGGGGCCGCGCCCTCACTCTTCTCCCAATGTTATATCGGCGGCTTCGCCAGAATTTCGTCGACGATGCCGTATTCTTTCGCCTGTTGCGCGTCCATGAAGAAGTCACGGTCGGAGTCGCGAGCGATGCGTTCCGTCGACTGACCGGTGTGCTTCGACAGGATATCGCGAATGATCTGTTGCTCGCGCAGGATCTCCTTCGCGTGGATCTCGATGTCCGCTGCCTGGCCGCGCACGCCGCCAGCCGCCTGATGCATGTGGATAGTGGCGTTGGGCAGGGCGTAGCGCTTGCCGAGCGCGCCCGCCGCGAGCAGAATCGTCGCGAAGCTGGCGGACATGCCGACGCAGATCGTCGACACGTCGGGCCGCACGAGCTGGATCGTGTCGTAGATCGCCAGTCCAGCAGGCACGACGCCTCCCGGCGAGTGGATGTACATGCTGACATCACGGTCCGGGTCCTCACGCTCCAGGTACAGGAGCTGGGCGATTATCAGGTTCGCTATCTGGTCGTCGATGGGCGTGCCGAGGAAAATGATCCGTTCCTTGAGCAGCAGGGAGTAGATGTCGAAGGCTCGTTCGCCGCGGGCCCCGCTTTCGATGACCATCGGTATCAGGCTGTCAATTCTCATGCTTTCTTGCTCCTGGAGGCCCTGTCGAGAGGCGGCGTCCTAAATTCAAACGCGCTGAACACAACCGCCATTACAGGGCTCACTCCTATTCTACTTCCTCGGCCGGGGCGTCTGCTTGCGTTGCTCCAACCGATTTCTCACTGGAGACAATCTCCACCAGCCTATCCCAGGTCTTCCGCGTGAGAAGGGACCGCCGGATCGCGTCGCGACCGTTGGAGGTGCCGAACACGCGCCGGAACTCCTCGGCCTGCGGACCGGCGGCAGAGATCATCCTCTCTGCCTCCTCGGTGATCTCGCTTTCATCGACTGCTATATTTTCGACTTCGGCCACCTTCGACAATAGTAGAGAATGTCGTACTCTCTGCTCGGCCGGCGCGCTCAACTGCGCGCGCACTTCCTCCTCCGACTTGCCGATGCGCTGGAGGTACTGCTCCATCCCTCTCTCGCCGCGCGGACCGACCTCATCTCTCAGGAGGTGGTCGACTTCCTTCTCGACCAGGACCGGCGGGTATTCCAGCTTCGCGCTCTCCTCGAGCGTGGCCAGTATCTGGTCCCGGTAGCGGTCCAGCTCTGCCTCTTCTTCCGCCTTCTGCAGGTCCTCAGTCAGGCGCTGTCGCAACGCAGCGATATCGGCGAAGCCCTCGCCCACCTGTCGCGCGAAGGCGTCGTCGAGGGCCGGCAGTTGCTCTTCCTTCACCTCGTGGACGGCGACACGACAGTGGCAGGCCTTGCCGGCGAGCGCGCTGTCCGGAAAATCGCCCGGCAGCGGCAGGTCTACCTCTTTCTCAGCGCCCTTGCCCAGGCCGACGATCTCCTCCGCCAGGCCCGGCAGGAATACCGGCCGTTCCTTCCGGAGCTGGAACTCGACGTCGGAGCGATCGAACAGGGCGCGCCCGTCGACGGCGCCGCGCACGTTCGCGGTCACGACGTCGCCCCAGTCGGCCGGCCGCTTGACCGGCTCGAGGTTGGCGTAGCGATGGCGTAGCTGCTCCAGCGCCTCGTCGATGCGCTCTTCCGGCACGACGACGGGGTCGCGGGGGAGCCACATGCCATGGTAATCGCCGACCTCAATCGTCGGCCGCACGGGCACCGTCGCTTTCATGACCAGCGGCACAGTGCTCACCATCTCGACCTGCGGCAGCTCGATGGCGTCTATGTCCTCCTGCTCGATGGCCTCGCGGTAGACCTCCGGAATGAGGCGGTCCAGCGCCTCTTGCAGCAGCGCGTCGCGGCCGACTTCGCGTTCCAGCATGGCGCGGGGCGCCTTGCCGCGGCGGAAGCCGGGCACGTTCGTGCGCTGGACAATGCGCCGGTAAGCCGCGTCGAGCGACTTTTCGAGCCGCTCGGGCTCTACCTCAATCTCCAGCACAACTTGGCTCTGGGGAATGCGTTCCGTGGAAACCTTCAAAGTGGACCTCGGAATACAATTATAGCATGGGGGAAGACGGCGTGGAATGGGGGATGATGCGCTGCGCGTACCGTTCGCTGCCGCGCGGCGAGCACTATCGCCTATCTTCCCGCCCAGCCCACCCTAGGTGAGTTTCCTATGCCAAGGGGACACCCCTTGAACCCCGGCAGGAAGGGCTTTGCCCCCCTGCACTCTCCCGATGATCAACCACACACGCAGCGACGCGTTTCAATCAAACTGACCGATGACAAGAGCGAGCAGCCAGAAGGGCAGTACGAATACTTGGGCCATGACGAGCGAGACAAGGATGCGAACACACCACACGCTCATGGCGCCGAACCGCCTCAGTAAGCGTGATGAGTTCGCCTCGCCGAAGGCGACCTGTGAAGCAAGCGATCGCGTCAATACCATTCCCGTGTAGAAGCCGCCTGCAAAAGCGCCGAAAAAGGCCACGATAATCACAAGACCTAGAAAGACACCCACGGCTCACCAAGAGATATGCGGTGACGAGATGTGAATCGTGCGTAAATTGTACAGTGGTTCGATAACGCGCGCACCGCGATCGCGCTAGCGCGCGTGGGGCGTCAGGACGTCCGTCAGGGCATCGCCGAGGAGATTGAAGGAGAAGATGAGCCCCGCGACTATCGCGCCCGGCACGAGCAAGAGATGCGGGTTCGCCTGCAGGGTGCGGATGGAGCCGCCTTCGTACAGCATCGCACCAAAGCTCGGCGTCGGCGGCTGCACGCCGACGCCGAACCAACTCAGCATGATTTCCGTGCCCGCAATCGCCCCCAGCGAAGCGGAGAGGCTTACGATGACGATGTTGCTCACGTTCGGCAGCAGGTGTTGCCAGATGATCCGCCATGTTGACGCACCCATCGCACGCGCTGCGGTCACGTACTCCGTCTCGCGAAGAGCCAGCACCTGCGAGCGGATGATGCGCGCGCCGCCGACCCAAAAGAACAAGGATAGGGCTCCGAATATGACGACGTAGTCCGGGAAACCGTCGATTCGCAGGCCCTTTTCGATTGCGCCGAGCCAACCCCAGCCACGCACGCGGGCGCCGACCGTCGCGTTGATCATTATGAGCATAGGGAGGGCTGGCAGGCCGAAGAACACGTCGCCGACGCGCATTATGACGGTGTCTATCTTGCCGCCGGCGTAGCCCGCCAGCAGGCCAAGGCCGACGGAGAGCACGAGGCCGCCGGTTAGTAGTGTCGCTATCGTGACCATCGCGGTCGTGCGCGACGCCCAGATGACGCGGCTCAGCATGTCGCGCCCCAGCGTGTCGGTGCCGAGCGGATGTGACAGCGAAGGCCCCTGCTGTACTGCGTCGAGGTTCTGGTCGGTGTAGCTGCGCGGCGCGACGACGGGCGCGAAAAGGCCGCAGAAGTAGAAGACGCCGATGAAGATGAGAGCAGCAACAGCGATCTTCTTGCGCAGGAGGCGTCGCAGCGCCACCGCCAGCGGCCCGCGCGATCGCCGTTCGACGTCGACGGCGCCTTCTCCGGCGAATACAGCCTCGCTAACCGAGCTTTCGTCGCTCATAGCGCACCCGCGGGTCGATTATCGTGTAGGCAACGTCGATGACGATGTTGGCGATGATGAACGCGCTGCACAAGACGAGCGCCAGCGCCAGTATGATGTTGTAGTCGCGGCCCTGCACCGAATCGAAGGTCAGCTTTCCGATCCCCGGTATTCCAAGCAGCGTCTCCGCGAAGAAGGCGCCCTCCACCAGCGTCGCGAGGGAGATGCCGACGACCGTGACCAGCGGCAGCAGCGAGTTGCGCACGACGTGGCGGCTGATCACAGTGAACTCGTGCAGCCCTTTCGCACGGGCCGTGCGGACGTAGTCCTCCCTGAGCACTGAGAGCGTCGTTGCGCGGGTCAGGCGAGCAATGCCGGCAATGCCCGGGAGGGACAGCGCCAGCGCGGGCATGACGATTCGCTTGTCGAACAGGCCTCCCCAACCCGCGGCGGGCAGCCAGTGCAGCTTCAGCACGAAGACGAGCAGCATAAGCGGCACCGTTATCAGCACCGGCACCGATTGAAGAAAGAGGAAGACGCTGATGGAGAAGGGGTCTGCCCACGTGCCCTGCCTTAGAGCGGCGAAGACACCCAGTGGGACGCCGACCGCAAATATGATCAACAAGGCCACCAGACCCAACCGCGCCGAGACCCATATCCGGGGGAAGATGACTTCGGAGACGTCGCGGTTGCGATAGGTAAAGCTCTCGCCGAGCTTTCCGTGAGCAAGGTTCTTCAGGTAGATGCCGTACTGCTCGAAAAAGGGCTTGTCCAGCCCCTCCTCGTGGCGGACGCGCTGAAGCGCCGCCGGGTCGCTGTACTGGCCCATGGCCACGCGAAGCGGGTCGCCGGGGCCGAAGCGCGTGATGGCGAAGGCGATAAACGATACCGCCAGGAGGATGACGGGCGCCCAAAGAAGCCGCCGGACTACGTACGGGAGGAGCCCTTGCATCGTCTACCGCGCTGACATCGATGCACGCGCCTATTAGTCGATTGCCACGTACCGCAGATAGGGCATCACCACCGGCGGCAGCATGAAGTTCTTAACGTATGGCTTCACGACGACGTGGTCGCGCCCGTAGTAGAGCGGGACCCACGGGGTGTCTGCCAGTATTAGTTGCTCGATCTGCTGGTAGAGGCTCATGCGCTTGGTGGAATCCTGCTCGGTGCGCGCCTGCACCAGCAGTTGGTCGACGTCCGGGTTCGTGTAGCCGGTGCTGTTCTGGTGGCTCTTGCTGTTGAACAGGATATCCAGGATGTCTTCCGGGTCGGGGTAGTCCATGACCCAGCCGGCGGCGAACATCTGGTACGACCGCTTGTCGAGGTCCTGCCAGAACGTCGCCTGGTCGGTCTGCTGGATCTCGACCTCGACGCCGAGGTTCTGCTTCCACATCTCGACCATCGCCTGGATGTCGGCACCGGCAGTGGCGCCGACGCCCACCTGGCTGAGCGTGATCTTGGGCAGGCCGCTGGGCCCGCCGTACCGCGATTCCGCCAGCGATTGCTTCGCCTTATCGGGGTCATACGTGCCGGCGGTTGCGTTGGAGTTGTAGCCCGGAAGCCCCGGCGGCATGACGCTATGGGCGACCGGCACCATGTCCTTAAGCACCACTTCGACTATCTTCTCGCGGTCGATTGCCAGCCCGAACGCCTGGCGCACCTTAGGGTCATCGAAGGGCGGCTTCTGCGTGTTGAAGCCGAGATAGGAGACGGACATCGTGTCCGCGCTGAGGTACTCGCTGTGCAGCGGGTCGTTCGGGTCCAGCGCCCGCTCGATGTCGTTGATGCTGACGCCGGCGACGTCGACTTCGTCGTCCTCATACATCGTCAGTTGCGAGCCGCCGGACAGAACGAAATTGACCGTCTTCACGCTGGGCGCCCCGGCGTAGTAGCGCTCGTTGGCCTGCAGAGTCAGACTCTCGCCGAGCTTCCACTCCTTCACCATGAACGGGCCCGTGCCGTGTGGTTTCCTCGTCCAGTTGCGCTGGTCGGCCTCGATTTGCGTCTCATCGACGACGAAGGCGGTGGGACAGGCCATCTTGGCGAGGAAGTAGGGCTTTGGCTCGTCTATCGTTATGCGCAGCGTGAAGTCATCGACGACTTCGATGCCGCTGATCTGGCTCGCCGTGCCGTTGATCATGTCCTTCGCGCCGACGATGTCGCCCAGGTACGCTTCGGCAACAGTCGACGCAGTCTCAGGATCAGCGGCGCGCTCCATCGAGTACTTGAAGTCGCCCGCGGTCACCTGCCGGTACGTCGTCTGAAAGACAACGTCGTCGCGCAGGTGGAAGGTGTACGTCTTGCCGTCCGGGCTGACCTCCCAGCTCCTGGCGATGTCCGGAGCAAGCTTGAGGTCCTTGTCTATCGTGACGAGACCGCTGTAGATCTCGACGATGTAGCTCGCGGAGACGGCGTCGGTGACGATGGCGGGATCGAGCGTCAGAGGATCGCCGCCGACCATTCGCAGCGTCGGGCCGGAGGCGCTGCCGCCGCTGCCGCCGCCGTCGCTGCCGCCACTACCGCCACCGCAAGCGACGACGCCCGCAGCGGCGACCAACCCCAAGAGTAACGCCGTGACGGCAAAGAACCTCTTCATGGCGCTCCGTTCTCCTTGCTACCGACCTCCCGCCCTGACGCCTGATGGTGGCAGGCAGCCAAGGCAGCGCCCGCCACAGCGATTGCCGTTCGATCCCTATTGAAGATCGGCCTGCGGCGCTCCCTCCACAGGGGCTATCACCTCCGCGGCCTTCGTGATGGCGATGCCCAGCTCCTCCAACTGCTTGGGCGAAACAGGGGACGGCGCCCCCATCATTGGGTCGTAGGCGCTCTGCGTCTTCGGGAAGGCGATGACTTCGCGGATGTTCGGCGCGCCGGTGAAGAACGCGACCGTGCGGTCGAGGCCGGCAGCGATGCCTCCGTGCGGCGGAGCGCCGTACTCGAACGCCTCCAGCATGTGGCCGAAGCGGTACTGCGCCTCCTCGCGCGCGATTCCCAGGAGGTCGAACACCTTCTCCTGGACCTCGCGCCGGTGAATCCTGATGCTGCCGCCGGCGCCCTCCATGCCGTTGATGACGAAGTCATAGGCCTTGCTACGGGCCTTTCCCGGGTCAGTCTCCAGCAGCGGCAGATCCTCATCCTTAGGCGCCGTAAACGGATGGTGGACGCTGTCCCAGCGCTGCTCGCTCTCGCTCCAGTCGAAAAGCGGGAAGTCGACGACGAAGCAGCAAGCGGCCACCTGCGGGTCGGCGAGGTTCAGGCGCGCGGCCATCTCGCGTCGCAAGGCATCGAGCGCGGCGCTGGCCACTTTCGGCTCGTCGGCGACGAGGATGAGGAGGTCGCCGCGTTTCGCGCCGGTGCGCCGGGCCATCCCCTTTATCAGTTCCATGCTGAGGTAGCGGCGCATCGGCGAGCGCACGTCTTCCGGCGTGAGGTCGTCGATGCCGCCTTCACCGAGAAGGGCGACGGAGATGAGTCCCTTGCCACCCTGGTCTTCGACGAACTGCGTCAGGCTGTCGATCTCGCGGCGGGTGAAGACAGCGCCGCCGGGCGCCGCAAAGCCGCGTATCTGCCCGCCGGCCGCGATGACGTCGCGGAAGACAGCGAAGTCGCAGGTGGGACCGAGGTCAGTGACGTCGGCGAGCTCCATGCCGTAGCGAATGTCGGGCTTGTCAGTGCCGAAGCGGAGCATGACGTCGTCGTAGCTGAGGCGCGGGAACGGCAACGGCGCCAGCTTGAGATCGGGCCGCAGCGCCGGGATCATGCCCGCGTACAGCTCTTCGATGAGGTCGAGGATATCGTTCTGGTCGATGAAGCTCATCTCCAGGTCGAGCTGCGTGAACTCCGCCTGGCGGTCGGCGCGGAAGTCCTCGTCGCGGAAGCAACGGGCTATCTGGTAGTACTTCTCGAAGCCGGCGACCATCAGCAGTTGCTTGAGCTGCTGCGGCGACTGCGGCAGGGCGTAGAAGTTGCCGGGATAGACGCGGCTGGGGACAAGGTAGTCGCGCGCGCCCTCAGGCGTCGACTTCGTGAGGATCGGCGTCTCGATCTCGTAGAAGCCGCGGGCATCGAGGAAGTCGCGAATGTACTTGTTGACACGATGACGCATCGCGAAGCGGTCGTGGACGCTGATGCGCCGCAGGTCCAGGTAGCGATAGCGCAGTCGCAACAACTCGTCGACCTCGACCTCCTCGTTTATGTAGAACGGTGGCGTCTTCGCGGTGTTCAGGATCTCCGCTTCCTTGGCGACGACCTCGACCTCGCCCGAAGGCAGGGTTGTGTTCTCGGTTCCGGCAGGCCTGGGCGAGACGGTGCCGCGAACGAAAAGTACGTACTCGTTGCGCACCTGCTCCGCGACGGCGTGGGCTTCCGGCGCTGTCTTCGGGTTGAAGACGACCTGGACGAGGCCGCGGGTATCGCGCAGGTCGACGAAGATGAGCCGGCCGTGGTCCCTCCGGCGGTGCACCCAGCCGGCGAGCAGCACTTCCTGGCCGCTGTCCCCTTTTCGGAGGTCGCCGCAGTAGTGTGTCTTATAGTGCACTTTTGTCTCCCTCAAGAGGCGGATGTGGGTGTTTTGCGCTTCGTTAGAGTGTCGCATGGGGACAGCGGCCAAGTCAACGTGCAGCGGTGCGCGAACGTCGAGGTGCGCCTTGTAAGTCGTAGGCCGTGCGCCCGCTCGTGGCGATGGCCCCAGGAGCGCGTCCTCTGTGATAGCAGCACCCCAGCCTGAAGGCTGGGGCATCGGACCGGGTTGAACGCAGGGGGAGGGCAGAGGGGAATCGCCTCTGCCGGGGTCGCAGGGGTGTCCCCTGCTTTCAAATAACGCCGCGCGGGCGGGTGGGTGGGAAGAAAGACGCGAATGTCACGAGGAGCGGAAGCGCCCTCACCATGCAGCGTCAGGCGCTGCGCGGTCAAAGGCGGTCGTGGAATTCCGCACCTCCGGGTGCTACGATTGGTGCGATGAGCGAGTACCACAGCCTCTATGTCCACGTCCCGTTTTGTCGCGCGAAGTGCGCCTATTGCGACTTCAACTCCTACGCCGGGCAGGAACGCCTCATTCCCGCCTACGCCGACGCCCTGTTGCGCGAAGCGTCGCTCTGGGCCGAAGCGGAAGCCGCCAGCCGCATCGAGACACTGTACTTCGGTGGCGGCACGCCCAGCCTGCTGCCGATCGCGGAGGCGAAGCGCCTCGTCGGCGGCCTGCGACAACGTTTCGACGTCGCCAGCGATACGGAAGTGACGATGGAGGCGAACCCGGAGAGTGTCGACGCAACTCATCTGGTCGCGCTACGTCGATTGGGCGTCAACCGCCTCAGCCTCGGCGTGCAGAGCTTCGACGACGCCGAGCTGCGCTTCCTGGGTCGCATCCACGACGCCGCGCGGGCCGAGAAGGCGTATCGCGCTGCCCGGGAGGCCGGCTTCGACAGCGTAAGCATCGACCTCATCTTCGGCCTGCCGGGCCAGACGGTCGCGCAGTGGGGTCGCAGGCTGGAGAGGGCCGTCGCGCTGGAGCCGGACCACCTCTCACTCTACGCCCTGACCATCGAAGAGACGACGCCGCTGGCCCGTCGCGTCGCGAGGGGCGAGTGCGCGGAGCCGGACCCCGACGCTCAGGCAGAGATGTACACGTGGAGCAGCGAGCGGCTTGCCCGCGCTGGCTATGAGCAGTACGAGATATCGAACTGGGCGAGGCCCGGCCATCGCTGCCGGCACAACCTGACCTACTGGCACAGCGAGCCGTACCTGGGAATGGGCGCCGGCGCCCATTCCTACGTCGACGGCTACCGGCTGGCAAACGAGCTTAGGCCTGACAGGTACATCGAATTGGTTTGCAGTTGCGGCAGCGCGCAGCCGTTCGTCCCGACGAAGCTGCCGCACGTCGAGTCAGTTGAGTTGCCAGACGCCGATAGAGAGGCGTCAGACGCCGTCATACTCGGGCTGCGTCTGACCGAGGGTGTGTCGATGGCTGCGCTGGGGTGCCGCTTCGGCGTCGATCTAGGCGGGCGCTATGGTCGCGAGATAGGCGAACTCGAGGCGCTGGGCCTGCTGGAGTCGGTCGATGGACGGATCAGGCTGACGGAGCGCGGCCGCCTTCTCGGCAACGAGGCGTTCCAGCGCTTCTTGCCTTAAGCAAGCGTCTGCGGCGATACCGCGAGTCCGTGCAGCGCCTTGACCGCCGATAGCACCCTGTCGATGTGGCAGCTCGCACCCTCCGGCGCTTTCCCGAACGGGTCCTGAGCCGGTGACTCGCCCAGCAGCACCTCCAGGCAGGCCCGCACCGACCATGCTTCCGCCAGCAGGTGATAGCCGCCCTCCAAAGCGCACACGAGCCGCCCTTCGCAAAGTTCGCCGGCCTTCCTCCGCAGGAACGACATCATCTCGCCGTAGCCGGCCACGCTGAGCGTCATGCTGGCCAGCGGGTCGTCGAAGTGGCCGTCGTATCCCGCCGAGACGAGGATGAGCTGCGGCCGGTAGCGGTCGAGCAGCGGCTCTAGCGTCTCGTTGAACACGCGCCGGAACTCGTCGTCGCCGCATCCGGCGGGCAGGGGCACGTTGACGTTGTAGCCGCGACCCGCGCCGGCGCCGGTCTCCTCCAGGTGCCCCGTGCCGGGATAGTAGGGGTACTGGTGCGTCGAGAAGTAGAGCACAGCGGGGTCCTCGTAGAAAGCGGTCTGGGTGCCGTTTCCGTGGTGAATGTCGAAGTCGACGATGGCGACGCGCTCGATCCCGCGGACGCGAATTGCGTGGCGGGCGGCTATGGCGATGTTGTTGAAGAGGCAGAAGCCCATGGCCGCGCCCGGCATCGCGTGGTGTCCCGGCGGTCGGACGAGGCAGAAGGCGCTATCGATCGCGCCGTCGAGCACGGAGTCGGTCGCTGTCAGGGCGCCGCCCGCTGCGCGCAGGGCAGCATCGTAGGAGCGCGGCGAGATGTAGGTGTCGGGGTCGGCCCAGGCGCCGCCGGACTCTGCCATCTCACGCACGTAGGCGATGTAGCGCTGTTCGTGCACCATCGCGATCTCGTCGACCGTGGCGTCGCGCGCGGAAAGCGGGACGAGGTGCGAGGTAAGGCCCGCTTCCGTGAGGACGTGCATGATTGCCGTGAGACGAAGGGCGCTTTCCGGGTGAGCGCCGGTGTCGTGCCAGAGGTAGAGGGGGTCGTAGAGCAGGCCGACCTTCGTCAATGCGCGCCTCCCGCAGGGAACATCCCCAAGCATAAGAATAAGCCTTCCGCCTTCTACATGCCACTCGAACGCAAGAGCTCACGGGAGACGCGTGGCAGCAAGTTGCGTCGGTCAAACCGCGTGCGGAGGCGTAGAAGCGGTAGAGGGCGTGATTCAGCGGATGCTGAGGGAGCTGAGGACGGCGGCGAGAAGCGGCCGGTACTCGGAGCGCTTCCCCTCCGGCACGGCGAGGACGATTTCCCAGCCGGCGTCGCCCTTCACCAACACGGCGGCGGTGAGCTGCACCGACTGCTGCCGCGAAAAGCCTTCGTAGTCGATCAGGTAGCCCTGCATGCCGGCGATGTCCAGCGGCTCCGGACGGCTCATATCCTTCGATCCGGCGCTCAGGTAGTCCAGCCAGCCGCGCAGGTACTCATCGATGTTGATCTCCGATGGCAGCGTCTCCTTCGTGATGCTCAACGTCGGCGCAACGCCCGGCTCCCCATCGGCCGGCATCGCGAAGAAGATGTCGGTCGAGGTGCGCTCCAGGTCGACGCTCGAGGGCTGCGGCGACCACCCCTCCGGGAAGCGGACGCTGTAGCCTTTCACCTCCGACCGGTATTCCCTGGCGCCGTCGAGCATGCCGTTCGACGAAGCCGGCAGCTTCTCCGTCGCCGGGCGCGAGTCGCCGCCCCAGCGAACGCCGAGAGCGAGCACGACGAGGACTAGCGCCGCCGCCAGAAGTGAAGAGAGGACGAGGCCGAGGATGAGGAATCGTCGCAGCATGTGTACCCTCCGGAGATGATGAAGCCATGGACAAAGCCGCACTCATTCAAACGCCGGAGGGACGCGAATCTTACTCGCGACCGGACAACGGGAGCTACGGTAAGCCGGGTTGATTAGCTCGCGGCGAGCTTCTGCGTCTCCTGGAGGTAGGTTATGACGGCGCGCACCCGCGGGTGGATCGACGGGTCGCGGCCGGAGACGAGCTGGCTGAAGATGGCGTTGATGTGGTTCTCGACTGATTTTTCTTCCAGCACCAGCGCCCGCCCGATGGCGGCGTTGCTGTAGCCCTTCGCCATCAGGTGGAGGACATCCATCTGGCGCGGCGTCAGACGGCCCAGACGGGGGCCGCGTGCGTCGTTGCGACCGCTGAGGATGGCCGGGTCCAGTACGACGAGGCCCGCTGCGGCCGCCTCGATGGCACGCACCAGGCCCGTGGCGTCGGAGAGCGACTGTCTGATGATGTAGGACCAGCCGGGCGTGTTCGGCGGTGGGTTCGTCCAAAGGTACTCTCGGTCGCTGTCCGCGGCCAGCACAAGGACGCCGATGTGCGGCCACTCCGCCTTGACGGCATGGACGGCGGCCAGCGCCTGCGTGTCGCCGTTGAGACGGACGTCGACCAGGAGCACGTCCGGCTGGCAAGCGGCGCAGACGGCGTGCAGGTCGTCCTTGCTTGTGGCTGTGCCGGTCACTTCCATGCGCGGTTGCGTCGAGAGGGCCAGGCGCAGCGTGTCGCGCCAGAGTCCCTCGTCCTCGACGATCAACAGACGCAGCTTCTCGCCGTTTTGCTGTCCCTGCATGTGCTCGGACCGCTCCTCCGATGAACTATGCGCTTCCGTTGCGACCAGGGCGACGTGCGCCGTAGGATATCCGTCCATTGATAGAGCCCGAGTCTGTTATCGGGCAGAGGGCATCTATCTTTAGGGCTAAGTGGTCATTTCCCGTCCCTCAGACAAAAACTCTCGCAACTCCTTAAGGGGCCTCCCTTAGATTGAGACCCTTCCTGCAGGATTGCGCCGTTCACTCTGGATTCGCCACTAGGGGCTGGCACCCCGGCCAATTTGGGTGCTCGCACCATGCGGTTGACGCCCATGGAGGACGACAAATCCTGCGGCATGGAAAAGCACTCACCCGCCCATGCGTCCAATCGTGTCAGACTTCGCGCCAGCGGGGGCGATTCAGTCGACGGTTGACCGGGACACTGGGCGGTGGACTATTAGCCGGCGACGGTATGGTGGCCAGGGAGGTGCCGCCATGGATGCGGGGCTTGTGCCTCGCGCAGTAGCAACCAGGGAGGTAAGCAAATGAAGAAGTTGATGAGGCTCGTAATGAGAGCCGCCCGCGAGGAAGAAGGCATCACGGGTCTGGAGACCGCCATCATTTTGATCGCCTTCGTAGTTGTCGCGACCGTCTTCGCGTTCGTCGTGCTGAGCACCGGTCTGTTTAGCTCAGAGCGAGGCAAGGAAGCGGTCTATTCGGGTCTCCAGAAGACCAGGGGTTCACTTGAGCTGCGGGGCAGCGTCATTGCCAACACCGACGGGACGAACGTAACGAGCATCGTCTTCGACGTGGCGAACGCCGCCGGCGGCGAGCCGGTCAACCTAGATCCGGCCGCCCTCAGCAACAAGATGGTGATCGACTATCGCGACTCTGACGTGAACGTCGCGGACATCGCTTGGACCGTCAACTTCCTGGTCGGCGATACCGATAACCTGATGGAGAACGGCGAGCTAGCAGAGATCACTATTGACACGAGCGGGCAGAGCCTCATAGCGAACAAAGCGTTCACGTTCGAGGTCAAGCCGTCGCTGGGCGGGACGATGGTTATCGCCCGGACGACGCCCGCCGGTCTCGACACGGTGGTCGACTTGCACTAGCCGGAGTTCATTGCCGCAAGGGGCGGCGTGGCGACTGAGGAAGAGATAGTCGCGCCGGGAAGGACCGCCCCGCTCGGCAGGGAGGCAGAAGCATGGAACTCAACGCTAAGATCGCCTCTCTTGAGGACGAGGTCAAACTCCTCAAGGGAGAGGTCAAACTAATCCTTAGTGAGATACGGACCGCAATACTTGGTCAGGACAATCCGTTCGCGGAGCCTGGCCAAGCTTTGCGTGCGGACCCCGGCGCTCTCGAATCGCGGCCGCCGATAAGGGTGGTGCGCATCCCCTCGGATGACGAAGAGTCCGAGACGCCGGAGCAGCCTTCGTCGAAGGCGCCCGAGGCCATCTGGGACGACGAGGCAGAGGCCCGCATGCCGGAGCCCGCTACCTTCGAGGAGCCGCAACAGGCGCCGCCGCCGGAAGAGCCGGCCCCTGCGCCCGTCCGTCCGGTCGCGACGCGGCAGGCGCCGCTGCGGCCGCCTGAGCCTGCTCCCGTCGCCCGCATGGAACCGGCGCCGGCTCCCGCGCCCGCTCCGGCAGCACCCGCGGAAAGCGGCACGCCGCGATGGAGTCTGATAACGGTCGCCGGCCTGGCGGTGTGGGCTGAGGAAGCCGTCAAACAGATTGGGTCAGAGCGGCTTTGTATACTCCTTGACCTCTGCGAGTTCACCGGCTATCTCTCCGGCCCCGCGAAGGAAGCGCTGCTGAAGGTCACCAGCCTCGGCCAGGCGGAGGAGCGGACAACGCCGCCCTCGGCCAACGAGTGTCTGGTCGTCCTCTGTCAGCTCGACGCCCTGATGCGAGGCGAGGAGCCGGCCGGCAAGAGCTTTCGCAGCCTGGCCGATAAGTGGCAGCAACCGGCCTAGGAGAGCCGAACATATCCGTCCCCCCAGGATGACGGATCAAGAGGGGGTGCCACCATAGAGAAGGCCATTACCACCATCCTGCTGACTGTGGCAGGGATCATAGCCGTCGTGGCGGTTGTCAACGCGGTGCTGCCCAGCGTCGACCGCACGAGCGGCGCCCTCACAACTACCGCCAGCGTCATTGACGACCGCCTCGGCAGTCAGATGGAGATTGTCCACGCCACCGGCGAAGACGGCGCGACCGTCGCCGACCTCTGGGCTAAAAACGTGGGCTCCACGATCATCGAGCCGCTCGACAGGATCGACGTCTTCTTCGGGCCGGAGGGCGAGTTCGTACGCATTCCCTACGGCGGCGATAGCTGCACAGCGCCCTGTTGGGAGTACGACGTCGAAAACGATAACGAGTTTAAGCCGACGGCGACGCTCCACATCGTCATTCACCTGGACGACGCCCTGGCGACGAACACTATCTATTACGCCAAGATCGTCGCGCCCAATGGGTCAAGCGACGCCAAGTTCTTCACGGTCTAGGGAGAGGATATGGAGACCAGCATCCCCGCTCTTCTCATCGCAGCAATCCTGATGATCACGACCGTGGTCATGGCGCGGAGCGGCTACAACTCCGTCGACCGCCTAGGCCAATCGTGGCAGGTGATGGAGGAGCGATTGGAGCAGCGGGTACGGACCGAGCTGACGACCGTGGAGACGCTGGTCGATGGCAGCTACGCGAACATAACCGTGCGCGTGCGCAACGACGGCCAGACCCCGGTGGCGGACTGGGCGCGCATGGACGTGGTAGTCCAGTACTTCTCGGAGTCGGGCACACGCTATGCGCGCTGGGTTCCTTACACTTCCGGCGCGCTGCAATCGAACACGTGGACGCTGGTGAACATCGAAAACGATAGCTTTGAGCCCGGCGTGCTGAACCCGGGCGAGATCGCGGAAATACGTATACGGATCAACCCGCTGATGGGCGCCGGAACGACCGCCTGGGTCATCATCTCGACCGAGAACGGCGTCACGGCGTCAGCGAGTGTGACGGGATAGGAGCAAGACCATGGCGCAGACAGCGTGGGGCGAAACAAGGCGAGTTGTCGCAACGGGTAATCCTGAGGTTGACAAGAAGATCGGCGGCGGCATACCCGAGGGATCGCTGTCGCTTATCGAGGGACAGTCGGACTCGGGGAAAAGCGTGCTACTCCAGCAGCTCATCTGGGGAGCGCTGGTGGAGAACTTCCGCGTCGCCTACTACACGACGGAGAACACGACGCGCAGTCTCTTGCGACAGATGGAAAGCCTGGGCATGAACATCATGGACCACTTCCTGCTGGGCAAGCTCAACGTCTACCCGGTGCCTTCGGCGCTGACGGCCGAGGAATCGATGACGTTCTTCAACCGGCTTCTCAGCCACGTCTCCCGGCAAACGAGCTACGACATCATCGCGATGGACTCGCTTACGTCATTCGTGTCCCACGTGCCGGAGCGCGACACCCTCACCTTCTTCACGGCCATAAAGAACATCTGCGATGAGAACAAGACCATGCTCATCACGCTGCACGCCTATGCCTTCGACGAGTCGATGTTCATCCGGATTCGTTCCATTTGCGACGCTCACCTGCGGCTGCGCATCGAAGAGGTGGGCGATCAGTTGGTGAAGGTGCTGGAAGTCGCGAAGGTTCGCGGCGCGGAGAAGAGCACCGGCAACATCGTCAGCTTCGAAGTCGAGCCCGGAATGGGGATGAGGATAGTACCGATCACAAAAGCAAAAGCCTAACATGCCGAACACGTTGCCTTTTCCTTGCGAGAACGTCGTCGATGACCACAAGGACGGAAACAGCGGCTGCGCCCTCAAGAAGCTCCTCTCGAAGGAACTGCTGGAGCGCGCCGAAACCGCGCCGCACCTCATGGACTACCTCCACATGGTCCCGATGGCGGCCGTCGGCGTGCCTGATTTCTACCCCGAGGTCAGTCGCAAGCTGGGCGAGATCCAGCATCCGAATCTGATCTACCCGGTCAGCGACGACATCTTCATCCACATCTTCCCCGACGTCGAAGACCCGCGCAACTACTACCTCGCCATCGAGCCGCCGATCGGCATGGACCTCGAGGACCTGCTGCGCGAAGTGGAGCGGCGCTTGCTCGACTACGTCGACATCCTCGCTGAAGCGCAGACGACGGAGGAGAAGATAGAGGCGCTATCTGAGGCGGTCGAGCGCTGCTGCGTCGTCAGGGGTGAATCGAAAGGCAACGGCGACAAGAAGAAAGGCGGTCATTTCCGCTTCGGCGGCGCGAAGGAGGGGCGCATCCCCGTCACTCGCCGTGAGCTGGACACTATCAAGTACATTACCCTGCGCGACAAAATCACGATGGGCGCGCTGGAGCCGCTGATCAAGGACACTAACATCGAGGACATAAGCTGCAGCGGCTTGGGCTCGGTGTTCGTGGAGCATAAGGTCTTCAAGGGACTAAAGACTAGCATCGTCTTCGACACCCATGAGGAGCTCGACGATTTTGTTCTTAGACTCTCCGAGAACATCAAGAAGCCTGTCACCTTCAAGAACCCCATCGTAGACGCTGCCCTGCAGGACGGCTCCCGTATCAACATCGTCTATGGCGGCGAGGTCTCCAAGAGGGGCAGCAACTTCACCATTCGTAAGTTTGCCGAGACGCCGATCAGCATCCTCGATCTGGTCAACTTCGGCAGCATGGACTACAAGATGGCGGCCTACCTGGCGATCGTCGTCGGCGACGGCCTCAACCTCTGGGTCTCCGGAGAGACGGCCTCCGGAAAGACAACGCTGCTCAACGCGATAACGACCTTTATCCGGCCCGACGCCAAGATCGTCAGCATCGAGGATACGCCGGAGCTCCAGGTGCCTCACACCAACTGGATCCGTGAGGTAGTTCGAATGTCCGGTGAGGCCACGCAGGGCGCCTCCGTCGACATGTTCGGACTCCTCAAGGCCGCGCTGCGGCAACGCCCGAACGCCATCATCGTCGGCGAGGTCCGCGGCGAGGAGGGCGCCGTCGCTTTCCAGGCGATGCAGACAGGGCACCAGGTCATGTCCACCTTCCACGCGTCGACCGTTGAGAAGCTGATCCAGCGTATCACGGGCAACCCGATCAACGTCCCGAAGCCATACATGGACAACCTCAACCTCGTGGTCATTTGCAGCGCGGTCCGCCTTCCGGGCGGCAAGCTGGGCAGACGCGTTCTAAGCATCAACGAAATTATCGGCTATGACCTCGCGTCCGACTCTTTCTCGTTCGTCGAAGCCTTCCGCTGGAACCCGGCAGACGACGTGTTCGAGTTCACCGGCAACATGAACAGCTACCTGCTGGAGAACCGCGTCGCGCCGCGCCGAGGGCTGACGCAGAAGGACAAGCGAAAGATCTACCTGGAGCTGGACAAGAGGGCGGCCATCCTGGAGAAACTACACCAACAGAGCGTCACGAACTTCTATGATCTCTATCAACTCCTTGCTAAGGCGCAACGCGAAGGCCTCTTCTAGCGC
>Ga0315281_10003285_pt1 | contig 23773 bp, 25 predicted proteins | sample YL17G07_0_MG_FD_204540 | JGI IMG/M metagenome (GOLD analysis project Ga0315281, IMG submission 204540) | Sediment microbial communities from Yellowstone Lake, YNP, Wyoming, USA - YL17G07_0 | ecosystem: Environmental > Aquatic > Freshwater > Lake > Sediment | place: USA: Wyoming | collected... | reverse complement strand
GCGGGAGGGCAATGTAGTTGCCCTGGGCATAGTCCACGCCGCAATCGATTAACAGCTTGAGGATTTCGCGGGATTCCACAAACTCGGCAACCGTGCGCTTGCCGAGAGAATGCGCGATGTCATTGATGGACATGACGATCGCGCGATCTGCCGGGTTCTGGACCATGCCGCGCACGAACTGGCCGTCGATCTTGACGAAATCGACCGGCAGGTGTTTGAGGTGATGGAACGAGCTGAAGCCACTGCCAAAGTCGTCGAGCGCAAAACGGCAGCCGTGCTCACGCAACTCGCCGATCAGCCGCTGCGCCGCCTCGATGTTGGCGATGGCATTGGTCTCGGTAATTTCAAAAATGATCGAACGCGGGTCCACCTTGTGCCTGTCCATCAGGTCCATGACCTCCGGCACGAGGCGTTCGTCGCCGAGCGTATTGCCGGAGAGATTGACCGAGATGCAGGTGCGCTTGCCGAGGCGCTGCAACTCGGCAAGCTGTGCGATCACGTGACGAATGATCCACAGATCGATTTGAGGCATAAGACCGAAACGCTCAGCCGTCGGCAGAAAGGCGTTCGGCAGAATTTCACCCGCGTCACTGGTGAGCCGCACCAGCGCCTCGCCATGAAACGCACCATCTTCCACCCATTCACCGGCGACGTGCGCGCGTTCCTCGTCCGGCAGTAATGCCGGATCAAGGCCAAGCAAGGGCACGATTGGCTGGTAGTGGAGCACAAACCGGTCGTTCTTCAGCGCCTCTTGCAATCGGTCCGACCAGCCCAGGTCGACATTCATGGCGAGTTTCGCGTCGCCGCCCGGCTCATAGACATGCGTCTGGTTACGTCCCTTGTTCTTGGCGATATGGCAGGCAATATCGGCGTTCGCGAGCACTTCTCCGGAAGACTGGGTATCGGCGCCGATGTGCGCCACACCGATGCTGCCGTAGATACGGTACTGGCTGCCGCCATGGATGAAGGTGTAGTGCTCGAGAATTTCGCGGAAGCCTTCAGCCGTGTGTAGTGCGCTGTCCTCCGCGACATTGCGCAGGATGATGGCAAACTCGTCACCGCCGAGGCGCGCCAGCAGGTCCGTGTTGCGCAGGCGCGCGCGCATCTGCTGGCTGATTTCGATGAGCAGCTGATCGCCGGCCGCATGGCCGGCGATATCGTTGATGTACTTGAAGCGATCGAGATCGAGATAGAGAAGCGCGCTGGTGCCGCTGCGCCGGCAACGTGTTACCTCCTCTTCGAGGTGCGTCTCGAAGTAACGGCGATTGTGAAGCCGTGTAAGCGGATCATGGTTCGCCTGCCACAGGAGTTCCTGCTGGAGGGCGCTGCGCTCGGACACATCCCGGAACGCAACCACCGAACCTTCCAGCCGCCCGTCGATACGCAGAGGGTAAACGGTGCACTCCACCGGCACCACCGTGCCGTCATGCGTCCAGAATACCGTTTCCCACGAACGCAATTCGTTGCCGTCGGCATAGGTCTTCTGCAACAGACAGGCATTCTCCGGATTTTCGCACCCGTCCTTGTCGGCAAAATGGAACAGGCGATGCGCTGCCTGCCCAATTAACAACACGTTCTCCGGGTAACCCAGGATGCGGCGCACTGCCGGATTGACGAACGTGATCTGGCCGGACCGGTTCACGCCGTACACACCATCGCCGACCGAAGCCAGGATACTGGCCAGGCGGCTGCGCTCGCCCTCAACCCATTTGCGGCTGCGCACCGCGCGGCTCATGGCAGCGAGGCGCGCGACAAGCAATTCCTGCGCCTCGTTCTTGAACATGCACTCGACCGCACCGGCCCGGAGACTATCCTGAATCACTTCGTCGAGATAGGTTCCAGTGAGGATGGCGATGGTCAGACCTGCGGTACGCGGATCGGCGCGCAGGCGGCGGCACAACACATCGCCATTTTCGCCAGGCATGAAATAATCGATGATCGCAATATCGAATGCCCTGGATTGCGCCATGGCCATCGCTTCTTCGGCATGCACCGCGACTTCAACGACATAGCCCTGCTCGGTGAGCAAGCGCGCGTAGGAGGCGCGCACTGTGCGTGAATCGTCCACGAACAGCACACGGATCGGTTCGCTTTCGGGCGCATTCGCTTCGGTCTCTGTCAGCGGGGGAGCGAGCAGCCTCTCCAGACAATCGGCACTGTCGGTGAAATCCTCCCACAACATGATGGCGCTGCGCGCGCGGCGCGATGCCCAGCCCACCAGGGCCGGCTCTGCGCTGTGCGTCAAAAGCACCACTGCCAGATCGCTGAATACAGGCTGGCACAGCAGTGCCAGCAATTCGTCCGTGCGTGGTGCGGAAACCAGCTCGAGCGCCAGCAGGATCGCGGACGGTCGTGCTGCCCCATGTCCCTGGTGCAATAGATCCAGGGCGGCGGCGGGTGTGTGGCGGGAAATGATTCCCGGGAAGCGTCCAGCCAGAACCCGCCGCAGAACATGCTGACGAGTGGGCGAAGATTCGATCAGCAGAACGGATACCGGCAGCGCGGCGGGCATGTCCGATGAGACGACCGGACCTGCAGTCGCTCCCGATTCCGGGTCAAGCTTTTGAATTGAACCCCGCACGCTCCCACCCGGTTGTCACATATCCGGGAATACCTCTGCATCGTTCATGCCAGCGAATATCGTTCTCAACCCACTGATAAAAATTGGAATTTATTCTGAATAACAGCCGTGCGCCGTCTTCTGCCGACGCTTGGCGTCAGTTCGGCCCGCGTGCCGGCAGGCGGGCCTTATGTCTCATCCAGCCGCTGAGGCTGGGCAACTACGGCTCGGAATACCATATCCCGCACACCATGCCCGAGGCGCTGGCCGCGGCGTTCGAACCGGGTGAGCGGACGCGTTTCCGGACGCGGCGCATACTGACTCTGTCCGGCTACGTTTTCAAATCCCTCCGCTACGGACAGCACCGCGAGCATGTGCTGCGCATAATCCTCCCAGTCGGTGGCGAGATGCAGCGTGCCGCCGGGTTTCAACTTGCGGTGCAGTAACGCGATAAACCCCGCCTGCACCAGACGGCGCTTGTGGTGGCGCAGTTTGTGCCACGGGTCCGGAAAAAAAATATACACGGCACTCAGGGATGCATCCGGAACCTGCTGCTCCAGCACTTCCTTGGCATCGGTGCAGGCAACACGCACATTCGGAATGAGTTCGGCATCCAGCCGGCGCAGCAGCGCGCCCACGCCCGGACGATGCACTTCAATGCCGAGGTAATTGTTCTGAGGATGCGTCAAGGCCATCGCGGCGAGTGCCTCGCCATTGCCGAAGCCGATTTCGAGATGCACCGGCGCCACGCGTCCGAAGAGCGCTACAAAATCGAGCGGCGTTTCGCCCTGCGCAATACCGTAGCGCGGCAGCAACTCTTCCAGTGCGCGCTTCTGCGCTTCGGTGATACGCCCCTCGCGGCGCACGAAGCTGCGAATCGCCCGGTGTCGTTGCCCGTCTTCGGTCATTCAGGAGTCAGAAAAACGTCCCGCCGAGCGGCGAGGACGGTGAACCGTACTGCTTGCGCGGCATGCGCCCGGCATGAAACGCCTCGCGCCCGGCCTCAACCGCCTTCTTCATGGCGCTCGCCATAAGCACCGGGTTTTGCGCTGCCGCGATGGCGGTATTCATGAGCACACCGTCGCAACCAAGCTCCATGGCGATGGCGGCGTCGCTGGCAGTGCCGACACCGGCGTCGACAATGATCGGCACCGTGGCTGCTTCCACGATAAAACGGATATTGAACGGATTGCGAATACCGAGGCCCGAACCGATCGGCGCGGCCAGCGGCATGACCGCCACGCAACCCATCTCCGCGAAGCGCTTGGCCATGATCGGGTCGTCGTTGGTGTACACCATCACCTTGAAGCCGTCTTTTATAAGAATCTCGGCGGCCTGGAGCGTGGCCGGGATATCCGGGTACAGCGTCTTCTCGTCACCCAGCACTTCGAGCTTCACCAGATCGTGCCCATCGAGCAGTTCGCGCGCCAGCCGGCAGGTGCGCACCGCATCGTCGGCGTTGTAGCAGCCGGCGGTGTTGGGCAGATAGGTGTATTTCGACGGCGGCAACACATCGAGCAGATTCGGCTCGTTCGGATTCTGGCCGAGATTGGTGCGGCGAATGGCAACGGTGATGATCTGCGCGCCGCTCGCCTCGACCGCACGCCGGGTTTCGTCCATGTCCTTGTACTTGCCGGTGCCGACCAGCAGGCGCGAACTGTAGGCCTTGCCGGCGATCACCAAGGCATCGGGTGTCGGATTCACGGGCGCGTTCATAGTCTTATGGTTAATTCTGTGCAGGCGTGCATTCCTTAGCCGCCTCCGATCGCGAACACCACTTCCACGCGATCGCTGTCGTTGAGCTGGCATTCCGCGTGCCGGCTGCGCGGCACGATTTCCTGATTGACCTCGACCGCCACGCGCTTGCCGGCCATGCCGAGTTCAACGAGCAGCGCGGCGACCGTCACCGGGGCGGCGAGCGCCTTTTCCTGTCCGTTGACTACAATTTTCATCACGACGTCCTGAATCGTCCGGCTGCGTGGTCGGGAAGAATAATGGCCATTATTGTGCAAGCAGGCCTTCTCTTCTTATGGATAATTTTATGCAAGCCTGCTTTCTTAAAATGATTTACCATTCTAGCGTCCGTGGTCGTAAAATGCAGCCGCGGGTGCTTGCACACCATGCATTTCCCGGCCCGGCGGCAATGGGCCGAAAACAGGCAGGCCACGCGGGCGTCGTATAATGGTATTACCCTAGCTTCCCAAGCTAGAGACGTGGGTTCGATTCCCATCGCCCGCTCCATCCTTCCTCTACGGAGGCGCAGTGAAAAAGACCTTGAAAATTCTGGGGCTGACTCTGGCCGCGCTATTCGGGCTGGTGATCGCTGCCGCTATCATCCTGCCGTTCGTGTTCGATCCCAACCAGTACAAGGATGAGGTCATTCGCCTGGTTAAGGATAAAACCGGGCGCGACCTGAAAATCGAAAAAAAGATCGGCTGGTCGTTTTTCCCGCGTCTCGGGGTCGAGGCCGGCGGGTTGGAACTCGCCAACGCGGCGGGCTTCGGCAAGGAGCCGTTCGCAAAAATCGATGCCGCCGGCGTACATGTCGAGTTCCTGCCGCTGTTCAGCGGCCGAATCGCCGTGGATACCGTATTCCTGCATGGCCTCACTCTGAATCTTGCCAAGAATGCCGCTGGCAAAAACAACTGGGAAGACCTCGCGGCGAAAGAGACCGCGTCCGCAAAGACTGTGCCGGAAAAGGAAAAAAAGGAACCTGGCAAACCCTCCCTCGAGGGACTTAGCGTCGGTCGTCTCGACATCCGCCGCGCCAATATCAACTGGCAGGACGCCAGCGCAGGCAGCACGCTCGCCGTGCGCAACCTGGAGCTTTCCACCGGCCGCTTTGTCTCCGGCGAGCCGTTCGATCTGCGCCTCGGCTTCGAGCTCGCACGTGACAAGGCCGCACCCATCAAGGCCGCGCTGCAGAGCCGGCTGACTGCTTCCCCGGATACGCTCAAGCTCGCGAAGCTTGACCTCAAGGTGGACGACAGCCGGCTCACCGGCTCTATGGAAATTCACAACTTCGCGAGCCCGGCGGTGCGCTTCGAACTCGCACTCGACAAGATCGACCTCGATCGTTACCTCGCCGCGGACAAACCGGCAGGCAAGCCGGTGGCGGGCGCAGCGAAAGGCGCACCCGCCGCCGAGCAACCCGTGGAGCTGCCACTCTCAATGCTGCGCAGCCTGGATATCAACGGCAAGTTTCGTATCCAGGAAATGAAAGCACTCGGCCTGCGCTCGAAAGATGCGCACATCCAGCTCCACGCGAAAAACGGTCTCATCGCCTTCGGCCCAAATCAGGCGAAGCTCTACGGCGGCAGTTACCGCGGCGAAACTGTGGTGGATGTACGCGGCAAGACACCGCAAGTGAAGCTGGATGAGAAGCTTGAGCAGGTGCAGGTCGGGCCGCTGCTCAAGGATATGAACCTTTTCGGTCGCTATACCGGCACCGGAAATATTGGTCTCAAGCTGACTGCCCAGGGATTCGATGCGAATCAGATCAAGAAAACCCTGAACGGCACGGCCGCAATTGCGTTCCACGACGGCAAGATCGAAGGCATGGACCTGATCAAGCTCATCGAGCAGGCGCGCGCCCTGCGCGATGCAACGCGTGGCAAACCAGTGGCAGTGAAGGCCAAGGAGGGCGACGCCACCGTGTTTAAATCGCTCACTGCCAACGTGCGCGTGGTAAACGGCGTTGCACAGAACGATGATCTCGTGCTGGATGGCGCGAACCTGCGTGCCACCGGACGCGGCATGGCCGACCTGACGCGCGAGACTCTGGACTACCGCCTCAAAGTAACGCTTGCCGAAGGCACCGATCGCCGCGGCACCACGGTACCGGTGATCATCGCCGGTACCTTTGCCAATCCCAGCTACAACGTCGACTTCGGCGAACTGCTCAAGCAGGAAGCCGAGAAGCAGATCGAGAAAAAATTACAGCAGGGTCTTGAGCAGTTTTTGCAACCGAAGAAACGCAAGTAGACATGGCGGTGATCGATGCGCGTGCACTGCGCCGCCGTGTGTTCGCCTGGTTCGATCGCCACGGACGCAAGAATCTGCCCTGGCAACGCACGCGCGATCCGTATCGCATCTGGGTTTCAGAGATCATGCTCCAGCAAACCCAAGTGCTCACGGTCATCCCCTACTATGAGCGATTCCTGAAGCGCTTCCCGGATGTACAGGCACTGGCGCGCGCCAAACTCGACAGCGTGCTGCATCACTGGACCGGGCTCGGCTACTACGCCCGTGCGCGCAACCTGAAGCGCGCTGCCGAGATCATCGTCAGCGAACACGGTGGGCGTTTCCCGCGTGACATCGAAGCAGTCGGCGCACTGCCCGGCATTGGCCGCTCCACCGCCGGCGCGATCCTTGCATTCGCTTTTGGTCAACGCCACCCGATTCTCGATGGCAACGTCAAGCGCGTGCTCACACGTTTGCATGCCATCGAAACGCCGGTCTTGCAGCGCGACACCGAGAATGCCCTTTGGACACTCGCCGAGCGTTACACACCCAGAACGCGTGTCGCCGACTATACCCAGGCGATCATGGACCTGGGTGCGACACTCTGCCGGACGCGCAAGCCAGATTGCCCGGTTTGCCCCTTGCAACAGGCTTGCGCCGCCCATGCACAGGGCCATCCGGAAAGATTTCCGGTGCGCAGCGCGCGCAAATCACTGCCGGTGCGCAAGGTCGCCATGCTCATGATCCGCGATGCGCGCGGACGCGTGCTGCTCACCCAGCGTCCACCGGTTGGCGTGTGGGGCGGGCTGTGGGGCTTTCCGGAATGCGCAACGGATGCAGCACCGGATGAATACTGCCGCGATGCATTCGGCCTGAAAATTCAAACCGGGACGCCCTGGCCGGTACGGCACCACGGCTTCAGTCACTTTCATCTGCACATCACACCGATACCCGCGCGCCTGACGCGGACAAGTCATGCGGCAATGGAGTGCGCCCCGGCAGTCTGGTATAACCCCGACAAGCCAGACGCGCGCGGACTGGCGGCGCCGGTCAAACGCCTACTGCAACAGCTGAGGGCGAGTCGGAGTAGTGGTGAATGCACTTGATGTGCATTCACCCCGACGAGCGCCTTGCCAGGGATTGGCAAGGTTGGGGCGCGTGACGGGGAAAGCGTCGCACCAAGGACGGCTGGCATATTGCTTCAATAGAGGAATCAAACAATGAGTCGCATGGTGAACTGCGTGAAGCTCGGCCGCGAGGCGCCGGGGCTCGATTTCCAGACTTATCCGGGTGAACTCGGCAAGCGCATCTATGAAAACGTGTCGAAGGAAGCATGGCAACTGTGGATGTCGCGCCAGACCATGCTGATCAACGAGTACCGGCTGAACCCGCTCGATCCGAAGGCGCGCAAGTTCGTCGAGGGTGAAATGGAGAAATTCTTTTTTGGTGAAGGCTCGGAAATGCCGCCCGGCTATGTGGCGCCATCCAGCAAGAAGTAGATCTCTGCGTTCTGGAAAAACGCCCGGCATCGCCGGGCGCTTTTTTGCGGGTATTACTGGCAACCGCTGCCGGGAATGTTGCACGTCACCCACGGCTTCGGAATACCGGGCTGGCCACGCACCTTGTCGGCAAAATATTTCGCGTCCTGCTGTGTGTCAAAACCGCTCACGCGCAGGCGATGAAAGGCGCGATCCTTGAGCTGCACGCTGGTGAACTCCACCGGAATACCGTCGGCGAGCAACCGTTTTTCGATCTTGCGTGCCGCCGCTTCCGTATTGTGTGATCCAAGCTGCACAATCCAGCCGCCGCCCGGCAGTATCACGCCGCGGCCGAGATCAAGCTCGGTTTCGGCCGCCCATTGTTTGAGTTTCTCCGGATCGACCGGCCCGACCGGTTGCGGCTCGCCTTCGCGCGGCGCGACAAAGAACGACAGCGGCTGGTCCATGGTGAATTCGCCGCGCGCCGGATGGGTGAGCGTGATCTTGCCCTCGATCAGGCAGACAGTGGCGCCGCCGTCCTTGCTCCGGCCCCACACGTCCGTGCCGCGGATGCCAAGCGTGGTGCTGGCGATGTTTACCTGGATGTCGCGCCGCACCTTGCGGCCGAGCACGCCGGCGGTGTAGCGAAATGCGCCCTTCACGACGGTCAACAATCCGGTCAGCGCGCTCTGGGGGCCGTCCTCCTCGCGCAACGACACCAGCGCCAGGCGCGCCTCTTCACCCAGCTTCACGAAACTGCCGTCGACCAGCTGGATAATCAGCCGCCCGCCCTTGCCGGTTTCCACGACATCCGATTCCGCCAGCGCCATGCCGGCGCGCACCGGCAGGCGTTCGCCGGAACGATCTACCCAGGCCGGCATCTGCAAGCCGTCGACCTGGGCTGCAAAACTGTTGAAAGCGGAAAAAAGAAAAGCGGTGGCAACAGCGAGAAGCAGAATGGCACGGCGCATGGATAGCTCCCGTTTTTCTGTTATTCGCAACTGTGTACCGCAAAGAACCGGACGGCGCAAGTCCGGCGGCGTCAGAAGCTCTGCAGCTGCTGGTCGGTCGGCTCGGCGCAGCAGTACCACGGTTCCGACAGGCGCGCAGCGGGTGCGGCCACGCCGGCCTCCGGCAACGCCGGTGCACTCACACCGGCCGTGGCATGCGCCAGCTGCCAGATGCGTGCGAAGCTGTCGCGGCGCGCAACGCCCGCGGTTTCCGCTTCGGCCACCCATGCCTGGATGTCTTTCTGCAATGCGTCCACGCGCGCATCCGCGTGCCGCCACGGATAGCCGAGCAGCTTCGGGTCGAACGCGCCGAGATAATCCATAAAGCCCGGCAGCTTGAGCAGCTCCGAGCCCTGCGGCACGAGCAGGCGGATGGCGAGCTGGATCGGCGGCACGCTTTCGACCAAGTCGAGCTCGACCAGGCGCGCAAGCAGCGCGACGTAACCTTCAAGAGTTGTCCACGGCGTGAACGGCACGAAGGTCGGCGCGAGCGCGATACCGGCCGCACGCACCAACTGCACGGCGCGGCCGAAGTCGGCGTTGGTGTGGTTCTTGGCAAGGTAATCCAGTATCCGGTCGTCCACCGACTCGATCGCCGAGGTGATGAACAGGCAACCGGTCTGTTTCAGCAGCGGCAGCAACCCGGGGTGCGCGAGCAGGTGCTGGATCTTGATGGTGGCGTCATACGTCACCTGCGGAAACTCGGCGTGCAGCGCGCGCACCAGTTTCTCGGCATGGGTCGGGCCATTGAGAAAATCCGGATCGCCGAACGAGATATGCTGTGCGCCGGCCGCCACCTGCTGGCGGATGTCGGCCATCACCACCTCCACCGGCAGGATGCGGAACATGCCCTGGTACACCGGCACCACCGGGCAATGGCGGCACAGGTGCTTGCAGCCGCGTGAGCCCTCGGCGAAACCGACCACCTTGCTGCCGCCCTCGGGCGTGATCAGGTGCGCGTAGCGCGCCAGCGCCGGCAGACCGGAGCGGTCGGGCAACACAAAATCGATTTTCGCCAGACTCACCACCGGCTCGGTCTGCGTCGCCTCGCCGTGTTGCAACCGCTGCACCAGCGACACCAGTGCCGGTTCCACTTCGCCGCCAAGCACCGTGCCCACACCCAGCTCGCGAAACATTGCCTCGTTCATTGGCGCATACAGGCCATAAACACACAGGTGCGCGTGCGGGGCGAGCTGCCGGATGCGCGGCAGCGCCGCAACCGCGATACGCGTGGCGGTGTGCATCGCGACATAGATGGCCACCAGATCGGCGCCGGCCAGTACCTCGGGTTCGAGCATTTGCAGGGACAGATCGAGACAATGCACAGTGCAGCCCGCGCGCTTCAGCCACGCGGCCGGCTCGGCCAGGCCGAACGGCTGGCGGCCGAGTTCGTAGGGATTGATGAGGACGACTTTCACGTTCTGGGTACCCGGGGAAAACACCACGTTAACGAGGATGCATGGGACGAGCGCGCGACATTAGCGGCGGCTGGATGGCATTTCAACCCTGTATACATTGTGGACGGCAAGCACGCGACATGACACCGGCATCCTCGCCAGCCGTGGCCATGCAGCGCCTGGCGCCCACACGGGCAGCCAAGGAAAACAGGCTTCGGTCAGGTTTTTTTACAAACACCGGGCAGTTCTCTATAATTCGCCTCCCGCGGCCGGGTAGCTCAGTTGGTAGAGCATGCGACTGAAAATCGCAGTGTCGGCAGTTCAATTCTGCCCCCGGCCACCATTTTCCCTTCCCCAGCGTTACTGAGCCCATGACCGGAACCGCTCGCCCGGACGCGCTGCTGCTGCTCACCTCGACCTGCCCGTACTGTCCGGCGGTGCTTGCCGCCCTGAACGATCTGGTGAAAAGCGGCGACATCGGGCGACTTGAAGTCGTGAACATCGGCGCGCGTCCAGAGATTGCCCAGCGTTATGGCGTCCGCACCGTGCCCTGGGTGCGGCTCGGGCCGTTCGAGCTGGAAGGCCTGCGTTCGCCGGCCGAGCTCAAGCAGTGGGTGGAGCGCGCCGGCACGCCCGAGGGACTGGCGGAATATTTCCACGAACTCCTGAAGGAAGGCGCCTTGCCGAAGGTGAGCGCGCAGGCCGCGCGCGACCCGGCGGCGCTGGACGCGCTGCTGCGGCTGCTGGGCGATACCGATACCGAACTCACCGTGCGTATCGGCATCAATGCCGTGTTTGAAGGGCTGGAAGGCAGTCCGGCGCTGCAACACGCCGTTGCGGCGCTGATTGCGCTCAGCACGCACCGCGATGCCCATGTCCGCGGCGACGCCGCGCATCTGTTGTCGCTGACCCATGATCCCGCGGTGCAACCGCATCTGCAGCGCCTGCTGGCGGACGCGGTGGCCGACGTGCGCGAGATTGCGCGCGAGGGGTTGGAGCGCCTGGCGGCCAGCACCAAACCGTAGGATGGGTGGAGCATCGCGCAACCCGTCAGACACGATGCCCGACCATCGCGAGTTACGGATAATCATTAAGAAGTGTTTTCACAGGCACCAGCGCTGGCTGGAACCATGATGGGTTGCGCCACGCGCCACGCTCCACCCATCCTACGCAAGTTGTGAACCGCACAGCCGACCATATCAGAACAGTTCAAGCTGCGGCGCGCTGCGTGGCGGACGGAATTGCGAGTCATCCAGTAGCGGAAAATCGCCAAAGCCGAGCCGCCGTTCGGCCATGGCAAAGCGCTTGGCCAGCAGATCAGCATAGTCGCCGGTGCCGCGCATGCGCACGCCGAAGCGGCTGTCGTAGTCCTTGCCGCCGCGCATGTCGCGCAAGCGGTTCATGACATGCGCGGCCTTGCCGGGTTCGTGCGCTGCGAGCCATGCCTCGAACAACGCTTTCAACTCATGCGGCAGACGCAGCAGCACATAGCCCGCCGCCCGCGCGCCGGCGGCGTGTGCGGCTTCCAGGATTTTTTCCAGCTCGCCGTCGGTGAGCACCGGGATCAGCGGCGCCACCAGCACACTCACCGGTATGCCGACGCTGCTCAAGGTGCTGATGGCGGCAAGACGCCGCTGCGGGGCCGCGGCGCGCGGCTCCATGCGGCGCGCGAGCGCGCGGTCGAGGGTAGTGATGGAGAACGCCACGGACACGAGATGATGCGCCGCCGCTTCTTGCAGGAGATCGAGATCACGCTCAATGAGCGCCGACTTGGTCACGATGCTGAACGGGTGGCGGCACTCGATCAGCAGTTCGAGAATGCGGCGCGTGATTTTTAGTTTTCGTTCCCCCGGCTGGTACGCGTCAGTGTTGATGCCGACCGCAATCGGCGCCGGCCGATAGTTGCGCGCGGCCAGTTCGTTCTTGAGTAATTGCGGCGCGTCCGGCTTGTAGAACAGGCGGCTTTCGAAATCGAGCCCGGGCGACAGCCCGAGCCAGGCATGCGACGGGCGCGCGAAACAATAGACGCAGCCATGCTCGCAGCCGCGGTACGGGTTGATGGAGCGGTCGAAGCCGATGTCCGGCGAATCGTTGTACGCAATGACCGTGCGGCTTGCATCCAGGGTGAAGGTGGTGCGCAGCGGTTCCAGTGGCGCATCCAGGCTGCCCCAGCCATCGTCCAGTGTTTCCTGTGTGCGCGCGCTGTAACGATTATCCGGACTGAAGGTGGCGCCACGACCGCGCTGCAGACGATTGGAATCCCGGTTGTCCATGCGGCGCGCTTTTGAAGTTTTCCTGTTCAGTCAATACACCGTGTCACGACCAAGGTGCCTTTGAGCAAGCGACAGAGAGGCCGTCATGCAGCGCCCCGCTCCCCCGCAATATGCGGGGGAGCGGGAACAGCAGGCTTAGCGCTTCGCTGGCGAAGATCCCTCCTTGCTACCACAAGCGCGGCGAGTCCCGCACAGTTACTTCTTCGCGAAGATTTCCTTGAAGAACGCCTGCATTTCCGCCCACGACTTCTGGTCGGCTTCGGCGTTGTAGGCGAGCGGCAAGTTAAAGTTCTTGCCATGCTGGTCGGCCTCCTTGCTGGTGAAGGAGTGCTTGGCGCCCGGATAGGCGATGACGCGATAGTTCGCCTTGGCCACGTCCATCTCTTTCCTGAAGGTCGCGATCTGCTCGGCCGGGATAAACGGATCCGCCTCGCCGGTCAGCACCAGTATGCGTGCCTTCAGTTTGCCGGCCTGGGCCGGGTGCTCGGTGGTGAGGTTGCCGTGGAAACTCGCGACGCCCTTGAGCGCTTCGCCCTGACGCGCCATCTCGAGCACAATCGCGCCGCCGAAGCAGTAGCCGATGGCGCCGATGCTGCCGACATCCACGGTCGGGTGTTTCTTGAGAACGTTCTGTGCGGCATCGAAGCGTTGCGTGGCGAGTGCCAGATTCTTGCGCACCTCGCCGGAGAACTTGCCGGCCTCTTCCGGGTGATGTGCCTGATGTCCGTCCCCGTACATGTCCAGGGCCAGCGCCGTGTAGCCGAGCGCGGCCAGCATGCGTGCGCGCTCACGCGCGTAGTCGTTGTGCCCCCACCACTCGTGCACCACCAATATGCCCGGACGCTTGCCCTTTACTGCATCGTCCCAGGCCAGATAGCCCTTGAGCACGGTGTCGCCGGCCTTGTACTGGACTTCCTCGCCCTTCACGGCCGCGAGCGCGGCGCCTGCGGAGAAACACATCAACAGCAATGCCATCGCCATGCGCATCATGACTGCCTCCTGGGAAACGGTGATATTGGACCGGCTAATCTAGCAGATGCTTTCGCCAGGACGAAAGGTGCGGACGCTTGCTGCGGCCGTCAGCCTGCGGCAGCGTTCTTGAAGGCCAGTACCGCCTGGTTGCGCAGCGTTACCAGCAGGTTGGCCTCCTCGCGCCCGACCTGCAAGGGCGTCTTGCCCAGCACATCGGCATAGAAAAGACCCACCGGATTCTTCCCGACCAGAATCGGGAACAGCACAAACGCCGATGCGGGTATCTGGGTGCGATACCACACCGGCAACTGCGCCTGCACCTTCTCGGCGTGCGCGTCGGTGATCAGGATATCGCGGCCCTGGGAGACGGCGAGGCGAAAGAGATCGGGATTGCCGGCAAGCGGAAACGCAAACTGGCGGATCAGGTCGTCGCCGCCCTCACCCAGCGCGAAGCGCCCGGCAATCTGGCCGCTGCGCGCATCGCGCACCGCCAGCAGCACGCGCGCGAAGCCCATGCCGCGAAACATGGTTTCCATGATCATGTTGAGCAGGTCGTTGAGACGGTATTCCGACACCAGGGTGTTGGTGATGTCCTGGATGCCGGCGCTCAAGATCGCGGCGGCGTTGTCCGGTTTGCTGCCTATCGATGTCAGGGTTTCCGCCGCCGCGCTGGCCTCGTTTCTGATTAATGTGCTTTCCAGATCGCTTTCGCCGAGAGCGCCCGGCCGCTTGTTTTCTCCGAGTGCGCCGGCAGCCGGCTCAACTTGTTCCGCCCAGCTGCGCGCCTGGCGCATCAGCCCGCTGGTCTTGAGATCCAGATTGAAGAGCGTCGCTTCCTTGGCAACTTCCTGCACGGCGGCCTGCGTCATGTCCTTGAGCTGCGCTACATCGAACGGCAGGCTATCCGCATATCGATCGCTGATCTGCTTGAGCCGCATGGCCGATTCGTCCACCGAGGTGGTGGTCGAGATGGCGCGCAGTTCATCCGCCAGGTTGGCGATGGCCCGAATCCGGTCATCGGCGGTTTTTCCGGGCGGCGCCTTGCCGGCGCCGATCTTGCTCATGCTGTAAAGAATGCGCTCCGGAAAATGCCAGGTCTTGGCGATTTCAATGCCAAGCTGTTCGTAACCGACTCCCAGCACCTGGTTCGATGCCTGCGCTTCGCTCAATTGCTTGCTGGTCATGAGCCGCTCGATCTCTTGCGATTCTTCGTAGAAATAATATGTCGCCAGCAGCCGGCCGAGGTTCTGGTAGACCGCGCAGATATAGGCCTCCTCGTTGTCGCGCAGTTCGCCGCCGGCGATCTGCCGGGCGAGCAGGCCGCTCAACAGCGAGCCGATCACGTCTTCCCGGAGGGTTCCGGCCTGCGCCTTGTTCTGCAGGTGGTCGAGAAACAGCAGCGTAACCGCCATGCTGCGCACCACCTCGAAGCCGACGATCACCACTGCGCGCGAGATCGTGCTCACCTTGCCGTACTGGCCGAACGTGGCGGCATTCACCAGCTTGAGCAGGCGATTGGTGAGCGCGAAGTCCTTGAGGATCACGCGTCCGAGGGTGCTGGCGCTTTCCTGGTTCGAGGAGGCAATGCGGTTGATGCTGCTGATACTGTGCGACAAGGCGGGAAACTCGCTTTTCACGCGCATGCGCCGCAACAGAAACTCGATGGTGCTCTGGTTCGCCTCGGTCGTCAGCTCGGGCTGCGTCTCCGGTTCGAGCCAGGTGCGCAGTGCATCAATCATCTCGCGCGCCGACTTGTAGCGCTGTTCCGGCTGTCTGGCCAGCCCGCGCAGCACCAGTGCATCGAGCTTCTCGTTCACCTCGTTGTTGTAGCGCGACGGTGGTGAAGGGTTTTTCTGCACGACGCGTTGCAGCACTTCCTGCACGTTCGCGCCCTGCGCGGCGGTGCGGCCGGTAATCATCTCGTAGAGCATCGCCGCAACCGCATACAAATCGGATTGCGGCAGAAACTCGCCGCGTGCGACATATTCTGGCGCTGAATAGAGGGGGGTTCCGGCGAAAGATCCGCCAGCCGCTGCCGAAACGGGCGTGCTGATGCCAAAATCCGCGATGCGCGCGCGCCCGGCGGCATCGAAAATGATATTGCCCGGCTTGAGGTCGCGGTGCAGCACTTTGTGCTCGTGCGCGCACGCCACGCCTTCCAGAATCTCGATGGTGATCGTGACGGCACGGTTGAGCGACAGCCGCGACTCGCGCTCCAGCACGCGCGCCAGGGTTTCGCCCGGCACGTATTCGAAAACCAGATAAGGCTCGCCGTCGGATTCTCCGGCGTCGTACAGCGTGACAATGTGCGGGTGACTGAGGCGGCTGACGTTGCGCGCCTCCTGCGCCAGGCGTTGGGCTGTCGCATGACGGTCGGTTGGCCCAAGGTTCAGGGTCTTGATGGCCACCTGACGGCCAAGGTGCGCGTCGTCGGCCAGATACACCGTGCCCTGCGCGCCTTCGCCGAGGACGCTGACAAGCTGAAACCGGCCAAGGGTTTTTCCGGCGATGCGGCTATCCATGTTTGGTCAGCACACGCGGTCGTGCCGGGCACTCCCGGACGGCGTTCAGGTTAAATGACTATTACAGAGAATAGTCTATATGTATCGGCCAGGAGCGGCCCGGCTTGGGCAGTTATCCCGGCTCGCCAAGACCGAGCTCGGCGGTCGCCTGCCGGTCATAGATGAGTGCCGCCGACTCGCGGCGTGTCTGCGGGCTCAGCAGGTGCTCGCGGCTCTTGCCAATCTCAAGCAGGTGCACGACGCGCATGCCCTGGAGGAGCAGATAATCGGCGATCAGGGCGCGGTGACACTGCTGCGGATCGCGCTCGGCACAGAGCAAGACGGTTGGGCCACGCGCCGCAAGGTTCACAATCTGGCTCACCGCGCGCTGGAAGGCTTCCGTCCCCATGTGATCGGCGAACCCGCGCCGGCCTTCATCCAATGCGATGTGCGGCGAACCGGGCTGCAATGCGCGCTTGCCGCCCAGGTGCCGACCGGCCCAGTGATAGACGATGTTCGCCTGTCCACAGGATTCGCGCAGGCTTTCCTCGTTGAATTGCGGATGACGCGCGGAGTGCGGCTGGGCGCGCACGTCCACGAGCGTGGCGATGGCGGCCTGCGTGAGCATCGCGATCAACTCGTCAATCGGGCGGTTGCTGTGCCCGATGGTCCAGAGCGTCAGCGCCTCGTGCATCGTTACACCGGACAGGCAACGCCGGTGCCACCGTGGCCGCAATAGCCGCGCGGGTTCTTGGCGAGATACTGCTGGTGATAATCCTCGGCGAAGTAGAACTCGGGCGCGTCGAGGATCTCGGTGGTGACCGGCGGGAAACCAGCCTGCGCCAGTTCCTGTTGATAGCGTTCGAGCGAAGCATGCGCCGCCTCTTTCTGCGCTTCGTTATAGGTGTAGATGCCGGAGCGATACTGGGTGCCGACATCGTTGCCTTGGCGCATGCCCTGGGTCGGATCGTGCGCTTCCCAGAATGCCTTGAGCAGCTGCGCGTAACTCACCTGCTTCGGGTCGAACACCACGCGCACCACTTCGTTGTGCCCGGTGCGGCCGCTGCACACTTCCTCGTAAGTCGGGTTGGGCGTGTAGCCGCCGGCATAACCCACCGCCGTGACATGCACGCCCGGCAACTGCCAGAAGCATTTCTCGGCGCCCCAGAAACAACCGAAACCGAATAACGCCAGCTCCAGTCCTTGCGGATACGGCGGCGCGAGTGCGTGGCCATTCACGAAGTGCTTCTCCGGCACGCGTATCTTTTCGGCGCGCCCGGGCGGCGCCTCGTGCGGTGCCGGCATTTGCTGTTTCTTCAGGTAACCGGACATGGCCCACTCCGCGCTTGAGGGCGACCAGTCTGCACCAGATTCCGGAACCTGGCCATCAACGCCCTGCGTTTGTTATGGGCTTATGCACCACTCCGGGTTTTCGCTATTTAACCGGCCAGTCTGCGGCGAATGATCCAGTCGAGCGACAGCTTGCCCGGGCCGTACAGCAACGGCACCAGCAGCAGCGCACCCCAGTACTGGTGCTGCATGACGCCAACCTCATTGAGTTCCGGGTAGGAAATCACCGCAACGATGTTGAGCGCGAACAGCGCGGCGGCGGCAAACCGCCCGCCCAGACCAAGCGCCAGCAGCACCGGCAAGACCAGCTCGGCGCCTGTGCCGAGGTAGGCGGCAAGCTCGGGCGACAGCAGCGGTACCTGGTACTCATGCGTGAACAGCAGGATCGTGTTGTCCATGCTCGCGATCTTGGTGAGGCCGGATTTGAAGAACACGCTCGCGACATAAAGCCGCGCACCGAGCACAAACACCGGTTGCAGCCACTCCAGGGCGCGCACCACCGGTGTGCAAATAGTATTGAATCGGGTCAGCAAGCACATGGGTCCTCCGGTTGTTATGATTTATTCCGTAATGCAGTCCACCAGCGTGCCGCGTTGCAGGTGCCCGGCGAGCGCGGCGGTGAGATCGAAGTCCGCTTGCGCGGCGCTCGCCGCTTGCATGGCGGCGCCGAGGATTTGTTGTGCGGCCAGCGCGGTCAACAGCGCGGCTTCGCCGGCCGCAAGCGGTTCGACGGTCACCGTCAGCCCGCGCCGGATCACGAGCGCATGCACGCCGCCCTCGGCGAGATCGACACTCGTATCGCCGCCATAACCTTCCTGATTGATTTCGAAAATGCGCACAATCGGAAATTGCGCGGCCAGCAGGTGCGCGCTCGGGTGCAACACAAAGCGCAGCGTTTCATGCCGCGCCGCCGGTATCGCGCCCAGGCGCGCAAAATCGAAAGGCGGCGCATCGGCGGCATGGAAGGCCCGGTGCCAGGCCCATTCGAGGCGCGCCACATCCGGCAGATACGGCAACTCCGCGGCCGGCGCGAAGCCGGCGAGAAAAGCCGCGAAGGCATCGCCGAAATCATGCAGGTTGCCGCTGCGCGGCCGGTGCGCGCGCAGGTACTCGTGCGCGGCGTAGCGGAAGAAACCGTCGCCAACCAGTTTTTCAACCACCGGGTAGACCGCGCGCAGCGCGCCGGTCAGGCTCTCCACCACGTTGTTGCGGTACACCTGCAAATGCTGCGCGGCCGGGAAGCGGCCGGCGCGCACGCGCGCCGCCATCTCCGGCCGCTCGTCGAACACCGCGGCGGCGAAATCGGCCTGCAGGTCACGCAGCATCGGCAGCCTCGCGCGCGAGTATGGCGTCGGCCAGTGCGGCCTGGCCGACCAGGGTTTCGAGCGGCGGCAGATCCGTGTCCCACTCGATGAGCGTCGGACGCGGCCCGAGTTGGCGTATTGCCTGCGTGTACAACTCCCACACCGGCGGCGAGACCAGCGCGTTGTGGCTGTCGATCAGCATCTCGCCCTCCGGGTAGCGGTTGACGGTGTAACCGGCGAGATGGATCTCCTTGATGGCCGCGGCCGGAAGCGCCTGCAGATAGCGCTGCGCGTCGAAGCCGTGGTTCCAGCTGCTGACATAGATATTGTTCACGTCGAGCAGCAGGCCGCAGCCGCTGGTGCGCGCCACCGCGGCAAGAAATTCCCATTCCGGAATCGCGGACTCGGTGTATTGCAGGTAGCTCGACGGGTTCTCGATCAGCAACTCGCGACCGAGATAGTCCTGCGCCTGCGCAACGCGCGCGCTGAAATGCGCCAGCGTTTCCTCGGTATACGGCAACGGCAGCAGATCGTTGAGGAACACGCCGCCGACCGAACTCCAGCTCAGGTGATCGGACACCAGCGCCGGCTCGTAACGCCGGATCAGGGTCTTGATCTGATGCAGGTGTTCGCGACTGAGCGGATCGGAAGAACCGAGCGAGAGCCCGACGCCGTGCAGGCTGAGCGGATAGAGCGCGCGCGCCTGCTCCAGAAAATAATGCGGCGCCCCGCCGGCGCCGAAATAGTTCTCGCTGTGCACCTCGACAAACGCCAGCGGCGGGCGCTGTGCCAGCAGATCGCGATAGTGCCCGGCGCGCAGGCCGATCCCGCAGTGCGGCGGGGTCGGCCCGTGCGGACGTTCAGCAACCGTGTGGCTCACAACATCACTTGCCGGATTTCAGCGAGGCGCCGACGATTTTCTCGCAGGTGCCCTTGGGAACATAAATCCACGCATCCTTCTGCCCGTCTTTATTCGCGGTGCTGGCGCAGGCACTGGCCGTGGTCTGACAGTCGTTCTTGCCGGCCTTGGCGATACCGAAGCACTTTTCCAGAGGCGCCTTGTCGGCTGCGGCGGCGCCGAGAGATCCGAACGCGAACAGACTGCCGATGGCGGTGGTGATGGCGATATTGCGATGCTTCATGTTGCTGGCTCCTTGCTATGGTTAAGTGATAGTTAATAGTTGGTGCATACCTGCAGCCAACGGCATGAATCACCGCACTGCGAGGCCGCTTACTTCTTTTTTGTATCGGACAGGGCGAGCGTGCCGCCGGCTACTTTCTGGCAAGTGCCCTTCGGGACATAGATCCATGCATCCTTCAGGTTGTCCTGCTTGGCGCTGCCCGAACAGCCCGAGCTCGACGTCGCACAGTCGTTCTTGCCGGCCTTGGCAATGCCGTAACAACGCTCCTGTTCGGCGCACACCACGGCGCCGGCGGCCTGCGCCGTCGTAGAGGCAAGCATGCCCCCGCTGGTGAGCGCGGCAATGGCGGCAGTAATCACATAACGTGTGTTTTGCATGTTTTTCCTCGCATCAGGTCATTGAGTCAGGTTAGTAAAGCTCGCTGCATCTGGACGTTGGTCGACGTCCCGGCAGAGAGCTTACACATCCTTTCCAGGAAATTGCACGTGCAGCCAGCATTCCACGCACCAATGGGCCCACCCAGGTTAAGAGGCGCCCACGCGGCATGGTGTTCTTGTACGGCAATACCGCACAAAGGGGCAGGTCGGACACCCGCCCGGTTGCTTGCAGATTCACCAAAAAATACCGCGACGGGCCGATCCGGGCACGCGGGACGGCACTGGTTAAATCTGGTTACGCAACATGAGCTCGTCGGAATGCGGGGCCAGATAGTACTGCTCGCTCAGGTACGGCTCGGGGTATCGTCGCAGGTAGTGGTGCAGCAGGGTGATGGGCACCACCAGTGGCACCCGGCCACGGCGGTAGGTATTGATCAATTCGAGCAACTCGCGCTTGTCGGCGGCGTCGAGGTTCTGTTTGAGGAACCCAAACAGGTGCTGCAGCACGTTGGCATGGCGCGTGCGCGTGGCCGGTTTCTTCAGCGCTTGCATCAATAGCTGAATATAGCGGCGCCCAAGCTCGGCCATGCCGCTGCGCCCCGCCGTGGCCACCAGGCGGCCGAGCTCGCGGTAGTGTTTCTCGTCATGCGCCAATACGATGAACTTGTGGCGCGTGTGGAACTCGACCAGCTTCTTGGCCGTGAGGCGCTGTGCGGTAAGCTGCTGCCAGCGATGGTAAACAAACACGCGCTCCACGAAATTCTCGCGCAGCACCGGGTCCATAAGCCGGCCCTCCTCCTCGAAAGGCAGCTCCGGCCATTGCGCCATCACCGTCCCGGCATAAAGACCAGGACCGGCGGTAACCAGCCTGCCCTGCGGTCCATACACGTTCACGCGTTCCATGCCGCAGCTCGGCGAGCCTTTCTTGAGTATGTAGCCGCTCAGGTCGTGCAGCGTCGGTGCGACCTTTTCAGCATAAGCCACGAGCTTGTCGGTGACATCCAGCATCGCGTCTTTCACCCCGCGGGCGCGGGCGCCGTGCGCGCTCTTCACGAGACGAATCGGCGGACGCGGCACGCCGAGACCAATGGCCACCTCCGGGCAATAAGGGACGAAGTCGAAAAACTGGCCGAGCGATTCGGTGATGTAGCCGTTGTGCTTGTGGCCGCCGTCGTAACGCACCGCCTGCCCGAGCAGGCAGCTCGAAATGCCGATGCGGAGGCGCGCGCTCATTTCACGTTAACCCGGACCGCCATCCAGCCAGCAGACAATGTAATAGACAGAAACCCCCTCCGAGGAACGCGCCGGGCCGATGACGCGCGCGGGAAAAAGTTTTTTCACAGGATCAGCGGAGGCGCGCGCGGCGGCTTCCGTCTCAACTACTTGCACATTGCCCTCCGGTACGCGGTCGCGTGCACGTTTCGGCGCATACACGACGGCGAAACGCTCATCGGCTACGCCACCAGCGGGGTCGAGCTGATAGCCATTAACCATGAGGCTAGCTCTCGCCCGGCCTGCGGTTCTCAGCCAGCATATTGCAGAACATTGCGCCTTGCTCCAGTGCATCGTCCAGCGCCACATGGGTATGCGGCAGATTGGCGTCAAACCAGCGCTTGGGCAGATAGGTGCGCGTGGTCTCCTGGAAACTGGTCTTGCGCATGCCCATGGCATAGGAACGAACGTCGATGGCATGCTCGCGGAAAGGCCGTTCGCCGGTGAAGCGCACCAGGTACCAGTACACCCACATGAAATCCCAGGAGGCGGGAAAGCCGAGGAATACCAGCCGCCCGGGCAGGGTCTTGAGCCAGTCCGCGTAGGCACGCATGGCCGCTTCCGGCGGACAAGTGTCGCGGCGGCAGTTTTCCCAAGCCTCGGGAAAGCCCTGCCACCAGGCCATGGTGCGCGCGTCGGGTACCGCTCCCGGGAGCGTCTCGATGTTGATGGTGAAGGTCGAAATCACGGTTTTGTCGGCGCGGTAGGCGGCCGAGGCCAGGCTCAGCATCGAATGTGCCCCGGGAATCGGGCCATCGGCCTCAATGTCGGTACTGACGTAGATTTCAGTCTGGGTGGCCACGCTGTCTCCCTGTTGATTGCGGCTGCGATCATGCCCGCCGCGCACCGGGCTGGCAATCGGCCTGGAAGTGGATGTCGGAGCGCCCCCATTAGGCCAAGGCAGGCAAATTATGGTATAGTGCGCGGGTGAGTGGCGGATTGCATGGGTTTAGGCCGCCCTCCGCGCCACGACCCCTCAAACCACGCGCGGCAGCACTGTTCCACCGTCCACCCTGCCTTCATTACCGCAGTTTGGGTGCGCCGAACGGCATTCGCCGCGCTGCACGATCCCGCGCACTGCCTGACCGCAGCGCCGGACGTCATACCGAATACGAGGTTTCACATGCTCAAGATGTACGTCGGCAATCTCTCCCCGGACACCCGCGAAGCGGATATTCAGGCCCTTTTCTCGCAGCACGGCAAGGTGCGCTCCATTCGCCTGGCCGCCGATGTCTTCAGCGGCCAGTGCCGCGGCTTCGGCTTCGTCGAAATGGAAGGCCACGAGGCACGCGCCGCGATCGCCGCCCTCAATGGCAAGGAGTTCATGGGCAAACAGATCAAGGTGAACGAGGAAAAGCCGCGCGACAAGGCCGGACCCGGCGGACGCGGACGGCGTTAAGCACTGCCAGCACCCTATTTATTTACTCTTCAAAGAAGATTGAACCACATGTCTGAAACTGAACGACCTACCAGTACCCCCGGAAGCATCCTGGAACGGGCATCGAGCCAGGCGCGGCCTTTCAAGGTTGCGCGCGTCGAAAAGACCGCCTCCCCGGACGGCACCGACGGACAGGGCTGGTATCGCTACATACTGGATAACGGCAAATCGACCATCACCGGTCAGCGCGCCGGTTCGCTCAAAGACGTGACCGCGCATGCCGCGCACTGCGCCGAGCAGATCAATGCGCGCGGTTTCGGCAAGCAGTCGCTGTGGTCGCCGCGCGGCCGCAAGCCGGCGAACGCCCCCAAGCCGGCCGACGTAACCGGCACATAAAAATCGAGTGATAAAAAAACCCCGCCGGTGACCCGGCGGGGTTTCGACTGAAACCTGCGATGCAGGAGCAGTTTACGCCGGCGTGACGTTCGCAGCCGACGGACCCTTCGGGCCCTGCGTCAATTCAAACTTTACCTTCTGACCTTCGGCCAGCGACTTGAAGCCGCTACCCTGAATGGCGGAATGATGTACGAACACATCCTTGCTGCCGTCGTCCGGGGTAATGAAGCCGAAGCCCTTGGCATCGTTGAACCACTTGACCGTTCCTGTAATCACGGAATCACCTCTGAAATAGTTAATAAAAGTGCTGCAGAGTGTTTCCTGGAACGTGCCTGCGGGAGTAACTGCCGAAGTGACTGGAAAACTTCCGGAAGTACGGGCAGAAGTACGCTGCAACGGA